>Ga0316208_1001689_pt1 | contig 19943 bp, 20 predicted proteins | sample 3monopyrite_MG_FD_204944 | JGI IMG/M metagenome (GOLD analysis project Ga0316208, IMG submission 204944) | Microbial mat bacterial communities from mineral coupon in-situ incubated in ocean water Damariscotta River, Maine, United States -... | ecosystem: Environmental > Aquatic > Marine >...
CGCTGGTCCGGACACTGGCGTACGGACTGGTGCCCGTCGACGTCACCTCAAACAGCCTCGCCGATGCGCTCCGTGCCCTGGTCGTCCGTGTGCACGATCCGGACGGAATTCAGTGCTCGTTCAACTGTGCGGCTGAAGTCGAATTGCCGAATCATGAGATGGCAACGCAACTGTTCCGCATCGCTCAGGAAGCCGCGACCAATGCGGTTCGGCACGGCTCCCCGAAGCACATCGGGATCAGTCTTGAGTCGGTGGACAGGGTGGTCGTCCTGAGAATCCATGATGACGGGACGGGCTTCGATTCACTCGCAGCAGAACAGGAGCAGGCTGGCGTGGGCCTGCGTTCCATGCAGTACCGGGCCAGTCAGATCGGAGCCCGACTGGAAATCGAATCCACTTCCGACGACGGATCGACCGTGACATGTACCGTACCGTTGAGGCCATCCGGGCAACGCGGTTAAGTATTTTGGTAGCCGAATTCGCCAGAATTTGGATGTTCGCGAGTTGAATCTAAACTCTGGCGAGTTCGGCTACGCTTAAACAGGCTTATTTTCCTGTATCAAGAATCCTTAACGGCGTTGCCGCCCGGGGCGTCCTCATCGCGAACAACGCAAACACCGTAGCCGACGTCGACGTGCTGGACTTTGACGACACAATCGAAAGCGGGCTTATGACGACACAACCACGCCGCGTGGCGATCATTGATGACCACCCCATGATCCGCATGGGGCTGGCCGCTCGGATCTCTATCGAACCAGACTTGGAAGTCTGCGGCGAAGCCGACGACATTCCCTCGGCCCTGCGGCTGATTGAGAGCACTCATCCGGATGTCGCTGTGATCGATGTGGCGCTGCGTGACGGCAGCGGCATCGATCTGATCAAACGTCTGAACTCGCACCAGCAGACAACACGTACGCTTGTCTGGTCCGTCTATGCGGAGAGTCAGTACGCCGACCGCGCGCTGCATGCAGGGGCGATGGGCTATATCACCAAAGAGACCGCAACTGACACGATCATCGAAGCCATTCGCTGCGTGCTGGATGACCGCATCTATGCCAGCCCCGAGCTGACTCAACGGATGCTGAACCGCAATGTGCTGAAGCAGCGGCCGCCGGGAGTCTTGCCGCTGGAAGAACTGTCTGACCGGGAACTGGATGTCTTTCGCCTGATTGGCCAGGGCCTGACGACGCGAGACATCGCCTCCCATCTGAATCTGAGTCCAAACACCATAGAGACTTACCGCTCACGGATTCGTCAGAAACTGAATATCAGAAACGCAGCCTCGCTCGCTCGTGACGCCGCTCAATGGGTTCTCGAAAACGGCTGATGCGGAGCGTTCCTCGCACACTGTGCACCGCCGACCGCCATGTTGGCACGCATGCGTAGCAGGACGGTCGCCGACATGTTGCGCGAACCTTCCCTGTCCTGGTCCTGGAAGGGACGCTGTAACGCATCGGCAGTGCGGGCGTGTAGTGGATCCCTGGAAGTGCGGAGTGATTCTGCGGATTGAGTCAATCATGCCGCGCTGGGCACTCTGTTTGCTTACTCGGACGCGCTGGTTCATTGCACGAGCCGGTCGATGCAAAAGTCCAGGGAGGAAACTCATGCCATCCAGTTTGACGCCGCTGAATCTTAGACACTCCGGTGACGTTCCCGATAAGCATCGTGGTGCTGAGGGGCGAAAAGGGGCGGTGCCCTGGGGGGACGACGAACCTCTGGACGCTGGCGACATTGCTGAGCTGACCGACGACTCAATTCGCCGCATGAACCGACATGAAATGGCACGGGTTGTGCGAGCAGTGAAAGCTCAGCACCTGCGGCCCGGTGTCGCTGAATCGTTGACAAACTACGCCCCGGAAATGCTGCGAAGACTTGTCTTTCTGACGAGACGGTGGTGCCGCGATCAGCAGGGCTTCCGGCCTCAGTCAGTTCACGACAAGACTCATAGCTGCCGTGGGGTTTGGTCAACGTAGCCGATCTCACCAGCAGCACTTTTGAATTTCCTCGATCAATCTGCGCTACCGGTGCGTCCTGGCCAGGGCGTTGTTGGATTCACAAACTCTTGATTTGAAGGAGATGTAACATGGCCGTTGTCAAAGTGATTGAACTGGTGGGTACATCGAAGAAGAGCTGGGAAGACGCCGTGCAACAGGTTGTCGAAGAGGCTTCGCAGTCGCTTCGCCAAATTACTGGCGTGGACATTGTGAACCAGACCGCAACAGTGACCGACGGGCGGATCAGCGAGTATCGCGCCGCTGTCAATGTGGCTTTTGTGCTGGAGCATCACAGCCATCTGGTCGGTGTCGGTGCGAAGCAGAATTCCGGGTAACAACAGTGATTTTCGGCACGCTGTCTGCTCTGAAAGCAGGCTGGCCGCAGGCCATTAGGACACAGTCGCGGTCGCAGCGAGCGACCTGATTTTTTAGTTTTCACGTATCGAAGGAGTTGACCATGTCAGCACTCACACGTTCCGGCGCCCGCAGTTTGCGAAGCCTCATTCCGCCGCACCCGTTCAGCCTGCTCAGTCACGAAATCGACGATCTGATCAACAGGTTCGGAGAGCCTTGGGGCGAAGACTGGCCGATGAGTGAACACGTTCCGTCGCTCGACCTGTCTGAGAGCAACGGCAGCCTTGAAGCCAAGCTTGATGTTCCTGGCATGTCGCCCGACGAGATCGAGATCGAAGTCACTGGTGACACGCTGACCATCAGCGGCAAGCACGAAGAAGAGAAGATGGAAGAGGACAAGGAGAAGAAGTATCACCGTGTCGAACGTCGCAGTGGCTCGTTCCGCCGCAGTGTTGCTTTGCCGTGCAGCGTGAAGGAAGACGCTGTGGCGGCCGAGTATCAGGATGGCGTCCTCACGATCACGCTGCCAAAGACCGAGGAATCCAAATCGCACCGTGTCGCCATCAATTCAAAACGCGCGGCGAAAGCGAAGTAGGACGACGATTCGGCGAGGGCAGGCGGCACACGGCTTCACGGCGGAAGCACGCGTCGCCGTCTTCGTCGAGTTTGGCAGTGATCTGGCTACACAATCAGGAAACAATCAATGGCGAATCCGAAACACCTTGAAGTTGTCTCTGGTGGCAATGAAGCTATCGAGCGCTGGCGAGACGAAAACGTCTACGAACACCTGGACCTCGCCCATGCTGACTTGAATGGTCGAAGGTTGTCCGGGCTCTCGCTGAGCCGAAGCAATCTGGAAGGCGCTGACCTGTCAGACGCCGACCTCAGCGGGTGTGATCTGGTGAACGCTCGGCTGGCTGGCGCAAATCTGTCGCGTGCCAGCCTCAACGAAGCTCAGCTCCAGAATGCAGACCTTACCGAAGCCAACCTGGTGGCTGCAAACCTGGAACGTGCTCGTCTCGACGGTGCTGACCTCAGTTGGGCTGTGCTGACTGGAGCAACGTTCTCAGCGGCGTGCCTGGAAGACGCGAGTCTCATCAACACAAACGCCGAGAAGGCGCTGTTCGTTCACGCAAACCTGTCGGGTGCCGATTTGATCAATGCACGGTTGAACGAAGCCGACCTCTCGCACGCGACACTTCGTGACGCCGATTTAGTCAATACGCTGCTGTCAGGAGCCAACCTCAGCCACGCGTGCCTGATCTCAGCGAGACTGATTGATGCGGACCTGTGGGGTGCCAATCTGACCGGGGCGACGCTCAGCATGGCCGAAATGAGCAATCTTGAATCCGCAGATTTGAGCGATGCCGATCTGGTCGATGCTCGCCTGATCGACTCGAACCTCAAGGATGCGGATCTGCACGACGCTGACCTGACTGGTGCTGATCTCCGCGGAGCCGACTTGCGGGGCGCCGATCTGAGACATGCCATCCTATCCGATACGAATTTAGCTGGCGTGCGTCTGAGCAACGCACGAGTTCATTGTGCAAACTGGTTCGAAGAGCAGATCGACGATCTCCAGCCACCACACGACGTCGAACATCTCAAACAATGCTGGGCGGTGAACTCCGCGCCCTCCGACAACAGCCACCCGTCATTCGTACTCGGTCAGAAACGCGGCGCACCGCAGTGCCCGAAACCCACGGTGTCAGAATCGGCAACTCACTGATCGCTTCCGGCAAAGATTCAGGACAAGGGTATTGATCGCAGTCGGAGAGCGTTGCCGACAACGGAAAGACAACTGCAACTCATCGCGGCGGCTGCGATCATCGGGCTCAGCAGAAGATGCTCCGAAAACGGGTACAGTACTCCTGCGGCGATTGGGATGCCGAGCATGTTGTAGCCGAACGCGAAAACCAGGTTCTGGCGGATATTCCGCATGACCCGGCGACCAGGATGGATCGCCCTGACAAGGCCTCGCAGATCGCCTCCGACAAGAGTGATCCCGACCGCTTCGATCGCGACATCCGTGCCTGTTCCCATGGCGATCCCGACGTTGGCCGCCGCCAGTGCCGGAGCATCGTTGATCCCGTCGCCAGCCATGGCGACATTGTGCCCGGCCAGGCGCAGCTGCTCGATCCGTGACAACTTGTCTTCAGGGGCTAATGCCGCCTCGAAATCCTCAATGCCCAACTGTTTTGCGATGGTCCCTGCCGTTCTCTCGTCGTCGCCGGTCAGCATGACGACCTGCAGTCCAAACTGAAGTAGCTGCAAAACGGAATCCCGGGTGGAAGACTTAACCGGGTCCGAGATGGCCAGCAACCCTTCTCGCTGACCATCGACGCTGGCAAAGAAAACAGTCTGCCCGTCACTCTGCAATTGAGCAGCTTCCTCGTCGAGCTGATCGAGGGTATCGATTTTTCCGTTCGTCTCGGATGTCAGAAATCGTGCTGATCCAACCGCCACGGTATGGCCATCGACAGTCGCGCGAACACCTCGCCCGGTGACGGAATTGAAAGCGGTGGACTCCGGTAAAAGAATCTTTCGGGACTGGGCTTCCTGCACGATTGCCGCAGCAAGCGGGTGCTCGCTGAAAGAACGGCAGGCCGCACCACAGGACGACCACGGTGCTCAGAACAAACTGAGCCCACAGATTCGACGGCCCACTCAGCCAGCGTTCGATGGGCACTCCAACCATCGGCGCCATCGACAGCAGAAATACGGGAACACCAAACAGCAACGCGACCGCCAGACGTTGACTCATTCCGTTCAGTTCGGTGTCATCCTGAATTCGGCCTGCCTGGACTGATCGCACTTCCAACGCCATCCCACAGGATGCACACGCTCCGGGGGGCTCGCTGACAACGTCCTCACACATTGGACAGTAGAACTGCGCTCCGACAGGCTCGATTTCGCAGCATCCAGGCAGAACGTCCGCAGAACGCGTCGACGCCTGACTGCTGCCTGCCTGTTGAAACTTCTGGCGACAACCATCACAGCAGAAGAACCAGGTCTTACCCTGAAGTTCGAGTGACACAGCGCTGGACTCGTCGACGGTCATTCCACAAATGGGATCAGTTGTCACAGCAACCTGCTCCGTCGTTCTTCGACGCTTTCTGAAACAGTCAGGCTTATCGAGGCCGTGACGCACTGACCAGGTGCGATGGGGATTCGACCGCTGAAAATCCGTTGCTTTCCCGGATGCTGGCTCGTGAGGTTTTGCCAGACACTCTTCCGTCGGGACGGAGTACCAGCACTGGGCAGTCTGCGTTGTGCAGAACCCGCTCGGTAACAGATCCCATCGAAATCCGTTCGCCCCGTTCGTAGCCGTGAGCGGCTATGATGATCAGGTCGATGTTGTTTTCTTTCGCATAGTGCGTAATTGACAACGCTGGATCACCCGAGCAGACGGCACCACACAAGCCGTCGAATTCGTGGTCGGTCAGGAATGTTTCCAACCGGTTCTCACAAGATTCGCGCCGAGACGCTTCCACTTCTTCCCGACCGGCGTCCTGTCGCGTGTGTTCAGCGATCAGGTCGTCTGGCATTGGCTCGACGACGTGCAGGGCGTGCACACAATGTCCGTATTCGACCATCGCCAGGGCGGTGTGCATCGCGTCAATTGAAGCCTCGGAGAAGTCGGTCGGAACCAGCACTTTTTTACGCGGTAGCCAGTACATCCTGCACCTCACAATTCTTTGAGAGTCGATCGTTGATCCAAACGATTAAGAGCAATCGATGTGCCGAATCCATTCATTCGATCCAAAGCTTTCAGGTCAGACACAGGCAGGTTAAGTCACCGACCGCTCAACACAACAACGGATCTTGGACCGACGGTGTAAAATGGGCTGGAGAGTTGAACTTCACTTCCAGGCTCAGAGACGTCTTCCGGGCTGTCGAGGGAAGTGTCAACAACTCGAAACCATTCTTCCGGTGAGCCTTTGTGAATCCCAAATTCCAGAGGTTTCCACCAGGCGTTGATCATCACGTAAACGTCAACGTCGCTCTGCGACTCACCATTCAACGAGAAGGCAAGAGAACGGGATGGCCACGACAGCTCCGGAGCGTGCCCAGTCCCATACCAATGCACATCGTTCCGCCAGAACCTGGAGCGACCGATCGAAGGATGCGACTTGCGGAACTGAATCAACAATCTGAAGAATCGGAAGATGTCTGGATGTTGCTCCAGCCGGCCCCAGTCCAGCCAGCTTGTTTCGTTGTCCTGGTTGTACGGGTTGTTGTTGCCACCCTGGGTCTGCAGGAATTCATCACCCATCCGGAACATCGGCGTGCCATTGCTGACCATCAGTAGCGCAAAGAAGTTTTTCACTTGCTGGCGACGCAGGCTCATGACCTCCTGGGGAACGAAATCGTCGCCTTCATAACCGCAGTTCCACGAGGCATCCTGGTGACCATCTTCGTTGTCGTGGCCGTTAGCTTGATTCCGCCGTTCGTTGAAACTCACTAGATCGTACAGGCTGAAGCCGTCGTGCGAGGTCACATAATTCACACTCTGAAACGGCCGAAGTGCGTGGAAGCGATCATCGGGGAACAGGTCCGAGCTTCCGTAGAGCCTGGTCATCAACTCTGGAACCATGCCCCCGTCACTCTTGATGAATCGCTGCAAAGTGTCCCGGTAAGCACCGTTCCATTGCATCCATTGCGTGCCCGGAAAGCGGCGACCGAGCTGGTACACCCCGACCGCATCCCACGGCTCCGCAATCAATCGAACACCTTTCAAATCGGGGTCGGCGGCGATCTGGCCGAAGATCGGAGGATCGTCCGGGTTAATCGAACCATCACTGTTTCGAGTGAAGATTGAAGCGAGGTCAAAGCGAAAACCATCAACGTGCATCTCGATCACCCAATACCGGAGGCTGTCGATAATGAGTCGCCGAACGGCTCGATTCGCCGTGTGAAGAGTGTTGCCTGTTCCGCTGAAGTTGGCGTAAGGATTCTGAGGATCACCGGTCAGCACGTAGTAAGTCGTCGCGTCGATTCCCTTGAAACTGTAGTTCGGACCGTCGCGATTTCCTTCGCAGGTGTGGTTGTAAACGACGTCGAGGATGACCTCGATGCCTGCTCGATGGAGTTGTTTGACCATCTCGCGGAATTCACTGTCCGGCAGACATCGTCTTGAATCAGAAGCATACTGCTCGTGCGGCGCAAAGAAATTCAGCGGCATGTACCCCCAGTAGTTGCCCTCGTCCGGATCGAATTGAAAGACGGGCATCAGTTCGACCGCCGTCACGCCAAGTTCCTTGAGATACGGGATCTTGTCGACAACTCCAGCAAACGTGCCACGATGAGCTTCGGCCACTCCCGAATTCTCCTCCGCAGTAAAACCTCGAACGTGCATTTCGTAGATGATCAGATCAGAAGTGTGCCGCACGGGCGCGTCGTCTTCCCAGTCGAAGTGACAACGCGTCGTATCGACAAGTCCCAGTGGAGCACGGCCTTCATTCGAACCAGGCAATCGAGCGGCTTCTCGACTGAAACCTTCGGGAAAGAACACATCACGGGCCTGCGGATCGAGCAACAGTTTCTCATGATCGAACTCGTGCAGTTCGAACCCGCCCGTTGGTTGGGGACCGTCGATGCGGTAAGCGTAGTACCGTGCACCGTCGACCTGATTCTGAGGCACTCGGCAGTGCCAGATCGGCCCCGACTTGTTGAACAGCGGATCAAATTCGCACGTAAACTCCGGGGTGGCTACGTCATCTGGACGATACAACCGCAGCTCGACCAATTCAGCGTGCTTTGAATACAACGCAAAATTGTACGCTTCGTCTTTCGGAACCCAGGTCACGCCCAGCGGAAACGGTGAACCCTCGCGACGATACCAGTCCTGCATCTCAACGACCTCCGACGACATAGACGACCTCCGACGACATAAACGAGTATGGCGATGTAATGGCAGATGCTGCCGGCGATGACGAAGACATGCCAGAGAGCGTGCAGGTAGCGAACCTTCTGATCCAGACGCAGGACGATCGTTCCTGATGAATAAAAGAATCCGCCCGCCAGAAGCCAGACCAGCATTTCAGCGGGCGCCCTCTGGTATAGCTTCCATAGTGACGCGGCCGGCAACCATTCAAGCAGTCCATAGGTGATCTTCGCGGCACGGCTTAAATTCCGAAGTCGTAAAACGAAGAGAACCCCAGCCCGTGCGTCAGTAGGTTGGCCGCCTCGTCGATTGGTCGATGTTCGCTGCTCATCTCAGTAGCGTTTTCAGACTTGGTTTCTGGTACGGCACACGTGTTGCAAGTCTCGGACCAACAATGGGCTCATCGGTAGAGCCCGGCCATTTGCCAACGTTGATCCAGAGATTTCCCGTTGCGGCACAGGCCGCACATACAAGCGAGCAAACCCGCACACGTAAGGAGCAAGTCATGACGATCTACCGCTACGAAATTCTGTCGCCGGACAATGTCGATGCCGTGAACCGACTGTTGGTCAATGGGTGGAAGCCTGTTCGCGAAGTTCCACTCGGTGTGGCCGAATCCGATGAACCTGCTGCGGCGATCGTGCTCGAACGTGACGACACCACAGCCGTTGCTTTATCTGCTCGACTTGGAGACGACGTCTCTCTGGAATTGCTCCAGACGGTTCCGTTGCTCGATGGTCTGACGCACGAGGAACTCGCTGAACTGGTCGGGATCTCTGAAATTCGAAAAGTACGATCTGGCGAAGTCATCTTCGAAGAAGGCACTAACGCTTCGAACTTGTGCGTCATCCTCAATGGCGAAGTCGAACTCCGACTTCCTTCGGCCGGCAGCTCCGGCGAAGAAATCATGCAGATCGGTGAGCGGGATGTCTTTGGCGAAAGCTCTTTCTTCTCGGGCGGAGCACACGCGGCACAGGCCTTTGCTGCAACGGACGCTCGACTGCTTGTCATTCCGCGAGATGGCTACGACGACCTGTTGCAGGCTTCGCGGCCAGCCGCGTGGAGACTTGCGGTCAACGCCGCAGGGATCCTCGGAGTTCGGCTTCAGGACACTGACGAATGGCTCAGCGAAATCCTGCAGCACGAAGAGGACGCTCGAATCGCGCAAAGCTGGCAACGGTTTAGAGACAGCACAGGCCGAGGCGGCTTCAAAACGCATCGATTCTTCGGGACTTAAGAGCGATGATGTATATTCAGAATCGGGCCGAACTGCCCTTATCCTGCTTCACGCGACGGAAGTGTGTTTAGGCTGGCTTTTGCACGATGAAGCCAGCCGTTGATCAGAAAGAGAACCGTTGGTGCCCCTTTCGCGTCTGCTCGAGTTGCGTCAGAAACGAGCCTGAAAAGCCCGGTTGGAAGGACGCAAGGCAATGTTTGTGCCATCGCAAACTGAGCATATTCAAGGGAACCGTGGCGGTCTGAATATTTCAGTTCGGCATTGAACAGCTCTGCATCCACACCGAGCCACACACAACGCGCGAATGGTCACATGTCTCGACTTCTGGATTACTTCCATCGTTGCTATCAGAACGTGGCATGATGCTTGCTTTACCTGTTGCAGGTCTCTCAGTCCAACGATTTCAGGAGCAACAGACATGCAGCGTTTCCGCAAAATTCTTGTCGGCGTCGATCTCTGCGACGGTAGCCGGTCCATGAACGCCGAACTGGCAGCAAGCACACGATCGGCGGTCGACAAAGCAATCTGGGTGGCGGGGCATACTTCGGCTGAATTGACGTTCCTTTCGTCGCTCATGCCGTGTCTAGACCTCACTCCGTCCATGTGGCACATGCGGGAAATGCAGGACTACCAGAAATTGATCGACGGTATGCACGAAACCGCCCACCAGCGAATGACCGCGTTGATCGACGAGGCCGCAAGCGAAGGAGTCAAGGCGAACGAATTACGCACTACCGGCAAGCCATGGGAAGAGCTGCTTCGTGAAGCCGTCACGAACGACTATGACCTGATGATCGTTGGCAGCCATAAGCAACATGCTCTGGGGCAACTTCTGCTTGGCAACACCGGGCGCCGGCTGGTCCGCAAGAGTCCCTGCCCGGTATGGGTCACTACTCCCGTTGAAGACGGTAAGGTTCGCAGGATTCTTGTACCAACCGATTTCTCCGAAGCGGCTGACGACGCACTCAAGCTTGCACACACGCTGGCTAAGCAGTCCGATGCAGATCTGCATGTCCTGCACGCAATCGAGTATCACTTCGAACCACAGATGCGGGACCTGATCGTCTCACTCGATGAAGTAGAAGAATACCGTTCACGGGTACATGCCGACGCTGAACGTCAACTCAACGAAACAGTCTCACGGTGCGGACTCGACCATGTGGTCGCTCTTGATCATCGACACATTTCGAAAGGTGCTCCGCACGCGATGATTCGCGAAGCGGTCAAAGAACTCTCCGTCGACCTGGTCGTGATGAACACGGTGGGAAGGTCCGGCTTGAAAGGATTGCTGGTCGGAAACACTGCTGAGCGGGTGCTCAACCACCTGACCTGTTCGATCCTCGCCATCAAGCCAGACGGTTTCCAATGCCCTATCGAATTTCCGGCACGGACGGCTGATCAAGGTGCGCCAACTGATTGAGAGTTCCGGCGTTGCATGACTTCGAACCCGCTGACGATGTCGAGTCGTTCTGCGGGGATCGATGTCTGGCGTGACTGGTTAAATTCGTCGCGGAGTTCGGTAAGACGCTCGGCAGTGCTGCGTTTGGTGTCTGCATGGACTGAATTCGAATGACGCTCCCACTGACGTACTAAGGACGGAAGTCGGACTGCTGGCCTGTTGTCAAGCTCTCGCTCGCAAAGACGCCGCACATGAGGATGTCAACGACACGGTACAAGTGGCCGTGTCCGGATTGACCGTGAACGTCAATCGCCAACAAGATAGTCACGCTGTTATTCCGCTGCACTGATCTTCCAGTAATCGAGTCTTCCAGTAATCGAGTCTTCCAGTAATCGAGTCTCCCAGTAATCGAGAGTCGTATGCCCGAAGTATGACGGACGGAAGTCACCTGTCGCCGTGAAGTCGCGATTCACGAACCCGCGCGGGAGTGTTGGGCTATCTGGTCGAAGTGCTGTTGAAAGGTGTTGCGGCGTGATGCTGCCGGAACTGCGCCACGCCGGGTTGCCGACGAACTTGTCTCAATTGTGAACTGGCCCTAAATGTGGGCCAGCTCGTCAGGGCTTTCCTTACTGAGGAGTCGACTGATCGTTTGGAATTCTTCCGCAAGCAGATCCAGCACGTCGTCGATACTCAGCAACCCAACGAGCTTGCCTGTTTTGTCAACAACCGGGACGCGTCGGAATGGACCGGCCCGCATCACTTCCAAGGCGGCTTCGATCGGGCCATCCTCGTCAACCACGCTAATGTTCTGAGTCATCACTTCATCGACGATCACCTGTGCTCCATCGCGTCCCTCGGCCAGCACTCGAATGGTCAGGTCACGATCGGTGATCAGGCCGATCGGCTGCTCCGATGCGTCGACAACAACAAGCGTCCCGACATTCCGCGAGTGCATACGCTGAGCGACAACCTGGACGCTGTCGTTCGGACCGGCGGTGTCCACATCTCTTACGCAAAGTTTTCCAACAGTCATGGTTCCGTCCTCCAGTTTCAGGTGATGGTTTCGCTGTCTGTCGTCGCTGTTGCACATTGCGTTCCCGATTGCATCACGCAATAGTCACGGATGATCTGTCGGTCGACGTGTCCTCAGTTTCTTCGATGTCTATCGTCGCTCCACAATGTTCACAGGCCGGCAGGAGCGAGTGCCGAACTCGGTCGCACTTTTGACAAGGCCTGAAAAGCGACGTCGCACACACCGGACAGGTATAGGGATCTGCCTCAGCGTTCTGGCTGGTTGAGCCAGACAATCCCGGCCGCAGTTTGCGAATACTCGATCGAGTCCACGCAAGGAAACGCAGTGGCCCGCGGCGGATCGGAAACTCGCATTTCGGACACAGAAACGTTTCGTACGCTTCCCGGTACTGCTTCAGTAACCAGCTTCTTTTCGGAAAGGCGACTGCTCGCAGCAGAGACGTCAGAATCGTCGTGACAATTGCCAGAGCCGTGACAATGAGCACGTATTTGAAATACCGGGTGGGGAAGTGCTCGTGCATCACAACCCCGACTTTCAATGCGATCGCAATTCCAACGGCAAAAGCCAGCGGCAGATAAGGGCTGGCCCGCGATCTCAGCCGAAATATCAGAACCGTAGACGCAACCAGCAACGGCACAAGGACCAGCAGTTTGAATCCACCCATTTTAAGGTCGTGCTGCTCCACGAGCTGCTGGAAGTCCTCTCGGATCGGTATTCGTGCGGCGTCGAGGTCCGCATTCAAGGTTCGGTGCTGAGACTCCAACAGCTGCTGCTGTGTGTTGATTTCAGAGATTTCACCGTTGAGTTGCTGATCCCGCTGCTGGCTGGCGAGAAACAGCTGAATGTTCTCGGTCATCGCCTGCTGTTGCTCATCCGAGAATTCGACGCCCTTTTCCAAAGCCAGTTTCTGTACATCCATCAGTTGATTCAGCGTGCGTTGCGAACTGCTGACGCTCTCACGCAGTAGCCTCTGAGTAGTCTGCCGATTGGCACTGTCGCGTTTTGCAGACTCAATCTGACTGGTGAGTTCCTGAGCACGTTCGATAAGCGTCTGATCAAGCTTCTGGCGTTCGAATTCCGTGTAGTCCGGGCCCGGCAGGCTTCCAATGTCGCTCATGATGAAGCCAAGCAGCCAGTAGCTGAGCAGGCTCATCATTCCACCAAACAGCCAGACCAGAAAGCGATGACGCTTCGGGGTGGCTGATCTATTAGTTTGCATCTTCATGGAGAGTCCTCAGTTGATGTTCGAATCATTGGGCATGCCAACCCTGACGACCGATAAGCGGGACAAAGGCAAAACCTCCCAGGTCTTCAGCCATCAACTCAGGCCCGCAGCGAGTGAAGCGACACAGCCGCTGAAGCGTCTTTGCTCGTCCGACCGGAATGACGATGCGGCCACCGTCAGCAATCTGACTCCGGTAGGCCGACGGCAGTTCGGGGGCGCCGGCGGTGACGATGATTGCATCGAACGGCGCTTCGTCAGGAAGCCCGAGCGTTCCGTCTCCGCAGACGATCTCGACGTTTTGGTATCCGAGTGCTGCGATCCGCTGTCGCGCTGTCCGGGCGAGTTGCGGGATGCGTTCGATCGAAAATACTCGATTCGCCAAGTGCGACAGCACACACGCTGCGTAACCGGTCCCAGTTCCGATTTCGAGAACGGTTGCCGCAGCGGTAAGCTGCAACGCTTCACACATGAAAGCGACTGTGTATGGCTGCGAGACCGTCTGACCGTATTCGATTGGCAGCGGTCCATCGGCGTAGGCGGACTCGCGAAGCAATTCCGGCACAAAAAACTCGCGTGGCACTTCGCCCATCGCCTGCAGTACACGCACGTCGGTGATGCCACGTGCTCGGAGCTGCCGCTCGACCATCCGGGATCGTTGACGATCTGAACTGCGGAGAATATTTGCGGATATCTCGTTCATAGCTTGAACTTCTACAGGCGGCCGTCCGATGGATTGTGCAAACCCGCTCATAGCGCGCTGTCAGGATCGCGAACTGGCAGGTCAACGATATTTCGGTTGCATCGCTTCGTTATGCATCCGCAGTGCCATTCGCTGGCGAAGATTTCTATGACTTCTCCCTTTCTACAGAAAAATCAGAATTGAGGGCGCAGCACAGCTTGAGGCACACCATCGTTTGTGAATTCTGCGTGCAACTGGCCATGTGGTCCTGAATCTGCAATTCAGGGTAGCGTCACGAAGAGACGCTCCTGAAGCGGGAGATTCATGATGGCGGCACAAGTACCTTCTGTTTTAATCGTTGATGACAATAAAGATTTCTGTGACTGCCTGTTCGATTGTCTCGACGACATGGATGTCGATGTGAATGCAACTCACGATCCGCAGACGGCGTTGTTTCTCGCGCAAAGTCGTGCCTACGAAATCGCCCTGATCGACCTGCAGATGCCCGGGATGGATGGCCTGACACTGTTCCGAGAAATGCGCCGGCTGCATCCTCGCATTCAAGGCATTCTTATGACGGGGTTCGCTGATGAAGAAACAGAAACGGCTGCTGAGGCCAATGGTTTCTCGGCCGTGTTGCACAAGCCAATCGACTTCTCAAAGATCGTTTCAATTGTGATGCCCGGTCCCAGTGCTACGTGAGCAGATCCGAGTTCCGTCATGACAGTCCTGATTTTCTACATCCTGATATTTCTTTTCCTGTCTGGTTTGATGGCTGCGATCGATGCGGCGGTGCTGAGTGTGACTCGCCCAGAGATTGAGGAACTGATCCAGAACGACCGGCCTGGTGCGCGACGTCTTCGCAATGTCAAACAACAATTGGCGCGGTCCGTTGTAGTTATCGTGATCCTGACGAACACTATTAACGTGCTCGGCCCGATTCTCGTCAGTCATGAGGCCGTGAACCGGTTTGGCCCCGGATCGCTGTTCGCTGTAATGCTGGTGCTGACGTTGGGAACGATCGTCTGTTCAGAGATCGTGCCGAAAGCCATCGGCGCTCATCATGCTCCTCTGCTGGGGCGACTCGCGGCTGGTCCGTTGCAGTTTGTTGGCCTGGCCATGTCCCCGTTGGTCGGCGGTCTGGCCTGGCTCTCTGAACGTTTTACACGAGGCTCGCGCCCCATCGGTACAGAACAACAGATCAGAGCATTGGCGTTGATGGGACGCCGGGCCGGACACATCGAGAGCGATGAGATCCTCATGATCTATCGAGCCTTCCGGCTGAACGACAGCACCGCGCGTGACATCATGACTGCACGAGATGATGTCATTGGAGTTTCCTCGAACGTCACCATTCGACAGGCCGCTGAGCGGGTTCGAGAGGCTGGTTTCTCGCGGTACCCCATCTACCACGATTCGCTCGATAACATCTCGGGGACCGTCACAGGGCGAGATATACTCGACGCAATCCTGTGTGGCCGTGACGGCGAACTCGTCAGTTCAATCAGTCGTAACATTCTGACGTTCGATGCTTCCCAACAGTCCGACGACATGCTCATGGTGTTCCGTGACAAGCATACCCACATGGGCGTTGTAACCGATGGACAAGCAACACTTGGCATCGTCACACTCGAGGACGTGCTGGAGGAACTCGTTGGAGAAATCGAAGACGAGAAAGATTGACGTCCTGCCCCCCGGCATTCGATTCCAGCAGCAAATAACGAAGTAAACGACCGATCGGCCTTACAGCCTCGTAACTGGCGTCCAGCCAGGAGGATCGCTGGCGGGAATCGATTCCTCAGAGGTCTTGTCAACAATGTCGAAGGGCTGCTGGCTCACAGATTTCCCCAACGTTCCCTTCCCTGGTGCGGGGCCAACCGTACGGGAATTCGATGCTCCAGCGGTCCGACGCCCTATTGCGTGTGCAAGACCTGCAGAACCGGCAGCGGCTGTGAGAATGACGTAGTGAATCTGCTCTGCTGCCGGCGTAGAACCAGCCAGGACGACGACGAGCACTGTTGCTACCAGAATCGAGCAACACTTCCCCACAAACAAACACCCAACAGGCCAACGACCAGCGCTGTCATCGTTAGATCTATCAAGCGAGTCGTGAGTACGATCACTCCAGACGCCACGAACTGCACCACGATGAGAATCGAAGAACGTGCAAAGTAACAGGACACAGAAGACTTCCTCATTAACCTGCAATACGAGGCTCGTCACTACTGCTCCGAAACGTAAACGATCCATCGGCAGCATCAACCGTCACAGTGGCCCCTTCACTGAAGTTGCCTGCCAGTAATTCCTTGGCGAGCTCGTTCTGGATGCTTCGCTGAATGACTCGCTTCAAAGGACGTGCTCCGAAAGCGGGATCGTAGCCTTCAGTGGCGATCAGATTGCGGGCGTCTTCCGTGACTTCAAGATGCAGATTGTTGTCCTCGACTTGAAGTTCGAGATTCCGCAACTGCAGGTCGACGATCTGGCGAATGTGTTCGCGGCCAAGCGGGTGGAAGACGACGGTTTCGTCGACTCGATTCAGAAACTCAGGCAGGAACTCCTGACGCAATGCCGACAGAGCGGCATTGCGAATCTCGCTTTCGTCGGACTGGCCCGCCATCTCCATTATCTGATGACTACCGATGTTCGACGTCATGACAACGATCGTGTTCGAAAAGTCTACCGTGCGACCGTGGCTGTCGGTCAGCCGTCCATCGTCCAGCAGCTGCAGCAGGACGTTGAAGACGTCGCGATGAGCCTTTTCGATTTCGTCGAGCAACAGTACGGAGTATGGCTGTCGCCGGACGGCCTCGGTCAATTTGCCACCTTCTTCGTAACCAACGTATCCCGGAGGCGCACCAATGAGTCGGGCCACTGCATGCTTCTCCATGAATTCGCTCATGTCGATCCGGATCATGTTACGTTCATCGTCGAACAGAAACCCCGCCAGCGCCTTGCAGAGCTCTGTTTTGCCAACGCCAGTCGGGCCGAGAAAGATGAACGAGCCAATCGGTCGGTTGCGATCCTGCAATCCGGAACGTGATCTTCGCACGGCATCAGAAACCGCGACCACTGCTTCATGCTGATTGATCATCCGCTCGTGAATGCGGTCTTCCATCGTGAGCAGCTTTTCGCGCTCGCCTTCAAGCATCTTCGAGACAGGAATTCCGGTCCAGGTGCTCACGACTTTTGCAATGTCTTCCGGCGTGACTTCTTCGCTGAGCAATCGTTCGCCATTGCCGTTACTGGCTTCCGACAATTTCTCTTCAACCTGCGCGAGATTGGCCTCGGCTTCCTTCAATTGTTTCTCGGTTTCGAACGCCGCCATGTAATCTTCGTTCGAATTCGTCTGACGGGCACGATTGAAAACACGATCGTACTTAGTACGAAGTCGGTCGATTTCTTCCTTAATGGGTTGGACCCCGGACAGTGCGGCCTTCTCCGATTCCCACTGAGCTTTGAGTTGGTTCACCTCTTCCTCACGGTCAGCGATCTTGCGGCGGAGTTCTTCCAGTCGCTGCTGACTCTCGCTGCTTGATTCCGTCGACAGAGCCTGAGCTTCGATCTGCATCCGCGTGAGTTCGCGCGTCGCCTCGTCAATCTCGGCGGGCATCGAGTCGATTTCCATTCGCAGCCGACTTGAGGCTTCGTCGACCAGATCGATCGCTTTATCGGGCAGAAATCTGTCGGAGATGTAGCGGTCTGACAGCGTGGCCGCAGCAATCAGCGAGTCGTCGGTAATGCGCACTCCGTGATGCGACTCGTACCGTTCTTTCAACCCGCGCAGAATCGAGATTGTGTCATCGACGTCCGGTTCCTGCACCATGACCGGCTGGAATCGACGTTCCAATGCCGGGTCTTTCTCGATGTGCTTGCGGTATTCATCCAGCGTCGTTGCGCCAACGCAGTGCAGTTCCCCGCGGGCGAGAGCCGGCTTCAACAGATTGGATGCGTCCATCGCACCTTCGGATGCTCCTGCTCCGACGACTGTGTGGAGTTCGTCGATAAACAGAATCACCTGGCCGTTAGATTCGGTAACCTCGCGTAGCACAGCCTTCAGCCGATCTTCAAACTCACCTCGATACTTCGCCCCGGCAATCAGAGCTCCCATGTCAAGCGCAACGACGGTCTTGTTCTTCAGATTCTGCGGTACGTCCTCGGTCACGATCCGATGCGCCAGTCCCTCAGCGATCGCCGTCTTGCCAACGCCAGGTTCACCGATTAGTACCGGGTTATTCTTTCGACGTCGCGACAACACCTGGATTACTCGGCGAATCTCGGTGTCGCGGCCGATGACGGGATCGATCTTCCCCTGCCTCGCCAGTTCGACAAGGTCTTTGCCGTACTGCTGCAACGCCTGATACTTCTCTTCTGGATTCTGATCGGTGATTGTCTGTCCGCCGCGGATTGCCTTCAGAGCCTCCAGGACGTCATGCTCACCAACGCCGTGCAGGTTCAACAGCTTCTTTGCATCACTGTCGACCTTAATAAGACCGATCAGTAGATGCTCGGTCGATAGAAACTGATCCTGCATCTGATCGGCTTGAGTCTGGGCAACGTCGAAAACCTGCTGCAGTTCCGGTCCCAGTCCGACCTGGGCACCGCTACCAGATACCTTCGGCAACCGATTGAGCTCCTGCTCTGCGGCCTGCTGAATCTGCTCGGGCCGAGCTCCGATCTTCTGTACGATTGGCTGTACAACTCCCTGTCCTTCCTGCAGGAGAGCGACCAGGAGATGCATCGCCGTAAGCTGAGAGTTTCCACGATCATCGGCCGCCTGCTGGGCACGCTGAATCGCTTCCTGAGCCTTCACGGTAAGTTTATCGAAACGGATGGCCATTAAATCTCTCCTGAATCTTCATGCTGCCGCAAAGTTGTTTGAACGAGCCATCGCCTATGGATGACACCAAACTCTCAATCGCAAGGAGTGTGCCGAATCAGACAGCTCGCCATTTGGCAGACGAGCTCGAGACAAACGAAGTCACAGTCGCACGACTGTGCGAATGCGCTCGCCGTGATTTATGGCCAGATTCCGCGTTCGAGCGTCACTCTTGAGACGCGTTCGATGGCCAGCACCAGCGCGGTGGTGCGGAGATCAACGTTGGGAACTCCGGAGGAATCGGCATCGGTTTCCCCGGCATCATCTTCTGTCAGTGATGTGGTATTTGAGTCGGCCATAGAATCGGGTCACCTGTCTGTCGAAGTGGCGGATGGCTGAGGGCTGCGACGGCGGCGTTTCGGGAAGTATGAGCCATACTTATCACGCAAGTCGCGTGTGAGGGACTGGCGTTTGTCGGAAATGAAGCCCCAGATCTGCTCTCGTTCCTTTGCTCCATCGGCGACGGCTTTTGCAATTCGTTCTCGGATTTCCCGCAGATTACTGGAAACCTGCCATGATCCCGGACGGTAGCCGTATCCGCCCCACACATTCCAGGCGGCCCAACCAGGCTGAACCTGAGTGTCGTAGGTAACCGAGCGGCGTTGCGCGTCTATCTCCACGGCGACGCCTCGTAGGGACGCGGCCAACGCTCGCAACCGGGACGCAGTTTCGGTACCGAACTCGACAACGCGTGACTCGACGCCGGCGATCGAAAGCTGGTCGATTCGCTTTGCAAAGTTGTCATGCCACGTGGCCGTTCGCAAGTAGTCCTTCGCCTTTCGGTTTACTCGTTGCAGATCATCAACGATTCCTGTAACCGAGGCAAAATACCGAGCCGTTTGCTCTTCAGTCGGTTCGGTACGCCCTCTCACGTCTCGGTTGGAAACGTTATTCGGCAAAGTTGTCTCTGCGGGAGCGGGCGAAATGAGCAGGCTCATGACTCGCCGGAGACTCGGGCCACTGAGCTTTGTCGAGAGTATAAGCGACCGCTTCTCAACCGTGACAACAGCGTGTTTCAGCTCCGGTACTTCGGCCTGAAGATCGTTGAGCACCGTCAGAAAGAGCGTTCGCAAATATGGTGCGTCGGATTCAGGCAGTTCCTCAACAAAGTCCAGGATCACTCGTGCGTGGATCGCTTCGTCAATGTTCGCTGTGAACTGAAGTCCGCGTAACCCAACGATTTTTTTCAACAGCTCGTCGTGTCGTGCGTGCTGATTTTTCAATTCGGGAAGTTCGTCCAGTCGGCGACTCATCATTGC
>Ga0316208_1001691_pt1 | contig 19921 bp, 19 predicted proteins | sample 3monopyrite_MG_FD_204944 | JGI IMG/M metagenome (GOLD analysis project Ga0316208, IMG submission 204944) | Microbial mat bacterial communities from mineral coupon in-situ incubated in ocean water Damariscotta River, Maine, United States -... | ecosystem: Environmental > Aquatic > Marine >...
TTAATCATGCTGGTACACTCTCCTTTTGGCATAACAATAATGGCGGAGCAACTACTTCACAATGGAATATGGGAGCCAGCGATGCTGGTTTTTCAATAGGATATGGCACAAACAATGGCAACCCACACGTAGGGTTAGAGAACTATACAACACCCACCGTCATGTCTTTCGAAACAAATGGTAATGTGGGAATTGGAACAATTGCACCTGCCGCAAGACTACATGTTAGCAATGGAGATGCTTCTTACGCTCTTTTTGGTCCAAATGCCACGTGGAATAGCTACCTGTATGTAGGCGCTGGAGGAAATACTATTTCTGCAAATCGAGCTCAAGTCATTTCCACAAATGGCAACTTACATTTGGATGCGGGCGTTGGCCAGAACATTTATATAGCCAATTACAACGGTTCCAACACATTTATGCAAACTGGAGGTGGAAACCTGGGGGTAGGCACCACTTCCCCCAGCTATAAAGTTCATGCAGCTGGAGACATTTATGCAAACGGAGGTTGGATGAGGGTCTCAGGTAACCAAGGCCTTTACTTTGAAACTCACGGAACAGGAATTCACTCTCCTATCGCTGACGGGGCAACCTATGGCTCCGTTTCCACTTTTGGAAATGAAGGTGGCTGGGAAGGTTATTCAATTGACGGAAGATATGTGTTTATGGGACAAGATAATGGCCAGGAATGTGGCATTTATAACGATGTTGATAATTACTGGTACATGTTGACTAATCGACTGTCAACTAACGATGGCTATCGATTTTTCAATAGCTACTCTGGAGCTCTAAATATGAGGATACAACATACTAATGGCACTCGTTATGCAAGTTATGACGGAGATAGTAATTGGGATTTTTACTCGGATAGACGACTAAAGGAAAACATCGAGAATGAAGACAATATCTTGGGTCGCTTATTAAAATTAGATGTTGTGAATTATGATTTTATTGAACAAGAAAGAACAGAAATAGAAATAGAAAAAGGAATTGTTGATTACGACAGAAAAGAAAAAGAAATAGGGTTTATTGCCCAAGAAGTTGAAAAATATTTTCCATCACTAGTTTCTGAAACAGAGGATGACAGATACGATTTTAAGGTAAAAGCTTTAGGGTATTCAAGTTTTGGTGTTTTAGCAATTGGAGGAATCAAAGAATTAAAACTTGAAACCGATGAAAATATAGCTGGCTTAAACCAAAACATTGCAGAAATGAAAGCTGAAATAGAAGAGTTGAAAGCCTTGGTAAAGAATCTATTAGACAACCAGAAGTAGGAAACATCAGGCATTCTGTAAAAAAGAGGCTGTCTCATAAGTCGTAAAAGCGTCATTGCGAGGGAAGAATGATCGTGGCAATCTGTCGACAATAAGCACAAATTTGCAAGAGATTGCTTCCCGATTCGTTCCTCTCGGTCGCAATGACGACTTATGAGACAGCCTCTTTTTTGTCTTACCTCGTCCTTCAATCCTTGATCGTAACTGTTTAATTCACACAGATTGAACAGCGTAAGTTTCTTACAGTAACTGAAAGAATTCGCTATTCCAAATGGCTTGGATAGGCAAACTACTCTTCAGCCTTTTTCTTAGGCTGTCTGCCAGCTTCTTTGAGTGCCTTATTTACAATCCACTCCAATTGACCATTTGAGCTGCGGAATTCATCCGCAGCCCATTTCTCAACAGCTTTCATTGTCTCTGGGTCGAGACGCAATACAAACGGTTTCTTCTTAGCCAAAACTCAACTTGTTTTCTCCAACAATACCACTAATCCTGTGGTGTGGTCGTAGGTCATGGAAATGGGGCGGTAACCCTTTCGGCATTCCTCGTTTAACCGTGACTCAAACTTATCTGTACCCTCAAACATTTTCTTCTTAAAAACCTGATACTTTTTCATGTTTTCATTTTTAGGAGGTCAATTCTTCGACCTCATTATTCAAATCGAATTTTGCTAGGTTCAACATGCTTCTTTACCAAAAGCAACAGCCTATCAAAGTGATGAATTGATTTCATCAGATGAATGGTCTGACTCTTACTTTGGATGGTCATAATTCCTGATTTAGAAGAAAACTCAACCGTCTCAACATCTTTCCAATTCAATCTTTTCTCTGACCGAAATAGTTGCTTCACTAAAATCGACTTTTGAGATACAGTAACTTCATATTGAGCAACATTTAGCATTACAAAAATTCCCAGTAAGAAGAAAAAACAGAAAAGACCAATTACAGCGTTCATTTCCCCAAGTTCATCAATCTCCCACTTTGTAATTATCACCACAAGCAACAGCGCTGATATACATAGAACGACCACTCCTCCCATGCGCTGAGTCCAATTCAGCCTAAATGTTCGCCCCATGGATTCTAATTTTCTATTGATATAAACTACCAGTATTTACTACTGGCGATGCACTTTTATCCGAACAGAGAACTACCATTAGGTTACTGACCATCGCGGCCTTTTTCTCATCATCCAAATGAACAATGTCCTTTTTACTCAACTCATCTAGTGCCATTTCTACCATTCCAACTGCACCTTCAACAATCTTTCTTCTGGCAGCAACAATTGCCGTTGCTTGTTGGCGCTGAAGCATGGCTCCAGCAATTTCATTGGCATAAGCCAAGTGACTTATTCTTGCTTCCAGCACTTCAATTCCTGCAATGGCCAATCTACGATCGAGCGCCTGCTCCAATTCATTATTTACCTCTGCCCCACCCGAGCGCAACGAAAGTTCCACTTCCTCGCCTTCATCATGAAACTCATCATACGGATAATGACCAGCCATTCGTCTCAGTGCGGCTTCGCTTTGAATACCAACAAATTCCAAATAATCGTTTACGTCAAAAGCCGATTTGTACGTATCCTTTACTCTCCAAACCACAACCGCTCCAATCATAATCGGATTTCCAAGTTTGTCATTCACCTTAATAGGCTCATTATCGAAGTTGTGAGCCCTAAGCGAAATTCTTCGTTTCAACGTAAACGGATTGACCCAGAAAAAGCCGTTCGCTTTTACAGTTCCTTGATACTTGCCAAAAAGAACGAGTACAACCGAACGATTAGGGTTGACAATAAAAAATCCGGGCAAAGCCAATAGAAAAACAATAATTCCAATGTAAAACATCGGTTGCTGAAATACGGTAGCGGCTACAATTACTGAGATGAGGAATACAAATACGGTGAGGAGCATTACCCAACCCGAAAAGGGTTTTTTGATGTTTTCTTCTTTCATTTCTTCTAATTTATATTAACACTACAATAATATCATTTTAATATCACTTACGATAATTTGCATAACTTTTTTTCGTCAAGTAAGAATCACACCTGCTTCAGAATAACTTTATATCGAAAGATTATTGAGTTCTGTACGACATGGATGAAAAAGAAAAACTGGAGGAGAAACAAAAGTTTGAAGAAGCTCTGAAATCGCTTATTTCCGACCTAAAGAGTTATGTATCAACCGAAACTGGCGAGTGGACAATAAAAGGATTCATTGACGCGTATAAAAACATCTATACGATTTCCTCTGACACTAAAATCGTTTCCAAAATTTTGGAGATACACATCTTTCCTGAAATTCTTCGTTTCGCTGAAAAATTCGGGTATAAAGTTGTTTTGGCAGAAAAGCAAAATTGGTACCCAGATTTAACATTCGTGAACAAGAACAACCACGATGTAAAAATTGCGCTTGACCTGAAAACCACGTTTCGTAGGAACAACAAAACTGCTGGTTTTACCCTTGGCAGCCATGGAGCTTACTTCAAAGAACGAGACAAAGACAAGAACATTCAATTTCCTTACAATCAGTACCTCGGGCACTATTGTTTAGGCATAATCTATACGAGAGAAGATTTTAATGATAATCTTGCAGAAACCGAAATCTTCAAAGTTGAAGAACTCAAATCTACATACGGACAACCCACAGACCCAATTGGTGAGCGACAAGTAACATCAGTCGAAAACCTTCAATCAATTACATCTGTTATTAAAGACTTTGATTTTTTCGGGGCGGAAAAATGGAAAATTGCCAGCGATAGCCAAGGTTCTGGAAACACGGCCAACATTGGCTCAATCACAAATATTGAAGATTTGAAGGTCGGCAACGGGGTTTTCAGCAAATTGGGGGAAACATGGTTTGATGAATATTGGATAAATTACGGGACGGCAACGATGGTTCGAGATGGCCAGGCCATTAAAATTTCCAGCATTTGGGACTTCTTGGAGTTCAAAGAGCGAACAGACCTTGAACCAATGGTCATGGCGACAGGAGCAAAACGAAAGAGAAAAAAATGAAACCGATTGTTCCTCCGCTTAAAAGCCAAGGCATAAAGACAAAACTTACACCCTGGATAAGTACGTTGATTCCCGAAAATGATGGGAAATGGATTGAACCATTTCTCGGTACAGGAGTGGTTGCATTCAGCATGGGGTTCAAACAAGCCATACTTAATGACACAAATCCACATATCATTGAGTTCTATAAGCAATTACAGACGGGTCAAATCAGCCCAGATATTGTACGTAACTATCTTAATGTTGAAGGAGAAAAACTGAGAACAGCGGGTGATGATGGGTATGACCATTTCAGATTAATCAGGAGTCGTTTCAATAAAGATTTTGAGCCACTAGATTTTCTATTTCTTTCTCGTACTGGTTTCAATGGAATGATGCGGTTCAACAAAAAAGGGCTCTGGAACATCCCCTTCTGTAAAAAGCCAAACCGCTTTGCGCAATCATATGTCACCAAAATTGTAAACCAGACAGCTAAGGTTTGTCAGGCGATACAACCTTCTTGGGAATTTCACAATAAACAGTTTTCTGAAATAATCCCACTTGCCAAAGAGGGTGATATCATTTATTGTGATCCACCCTACTACGGGCGTTATGTTGATTATTATAACGGTTGGACTGAAGCAGACGAAGAACTTCTCTTTAACCAACTCTCTGAAACCAAAGCAAAGTTCATTTTGTCAACTTGGCATCATAACGACTATCGTGCGAACGAAATGATTTCCAAATACTGGGACAAATTCAATATCATAACTAGGGATCATTTTTATCATTCGGGTGGGAAAATTGAAAACCGCAGGAGTATTGTGGAAGCTCTTGTTTGCAATTTTGAAATCAGTAAGGACATCAAAGAACATAATCACGAAGCAGTTCAGCGAGTGGAACAACTAAAAATGTTCTCGTTAGAAAAATAACCCATCGTTTCAGTTTATGGTTGCACCGCAAAAGAAGGTTTCTACCTTTGCGGCTGGGGTAAGTCCTGTGCGACCAGCTCCCATCGAATCCCCCAGGGTAGGAATACAGCAAGGGTAGATGGTTGTAGCGGTGCGACATAGATCGCTTACCCCTTTTTTGTGCCCTAAAAAGTCGCAAGCCACTAGTGGCAAGTACCTTGTCTTTCTGGTTGAACAAGTAGCTTGCTGTCTCAGTCCTTTTTAAGCTACTGAAGTGAGAATGCTTTGCCTGGAAACTTGAAGCTTGGCGCTTGTAACTTCTTTCAAAACGTGTTCATTTCTTTTCTTGTCAAGCCTTGCCTACAGATCGGTAGTTACGCAACTTTGTCGCAAACCACTGAACCATGAAATTCTTTATCGACACAGCAAACCTTGACCAAATAAAAGAAGCACAAGACCTTGGGGTTTTGGATGGCGTAACCACCAACCCTTCGTTGATGGCGAAAGAAGGGATTCATGGCGATGAAAGAGTAACCCAACACTATATTGACATTTGCAATATTGTAGATGGGGATGTGAGTGCTGAAGTGATTTCGACTGACTTTGCAGGAATGGTACGAGAAGGTGAAGCATTGGCTAAATTGCATCCGCAGATTGTGGTTAAAATTCCAATGATTAAAGACGGAATTAAAGCCATTAAGTACTTTTCTGACAAAGGAATAAGAACAAATTGCACTTTAATTTTTAGTGCTGGGCAGGCGCTTTTAGCTGCCAAAGCTGGCGCTACTTATGTGTCTCCATTCCTAGGTAGATTGGACGATAACAGTCAGGATGGAATGGATTTGATTGCTCAAATCCGATTGATTTATGACAACTACATGTATGACACGCAGATTTTAGCGGCTAGTATCAGACACACCATGCATATTGTAAAATGTGCCGAAGAAGGTGCCGATGTAGCCACATGTCCGTTGAGTGCCATTCTTGGATTGTTGAATCACCCATTGACTGACATCGGTCTTGCCAAATTCTTGGCCGATTTTGAAGCTAACAAGTAGAAGAAATGCTGGTTCGCATCTATGAGGAAAATCCAAACCCGAAAGCAATTCGGGAAGTTGTGGATTGCCTTAAAAAAGGTGGTGTAATCATATATCCAACCGATACCGTTTATGGAATTGGTTGCGATATAAATAATAGAAAGGCGGTTGAACGTATTTGTCAAATACGGAACATTAAGCCTGAGAAGGCGCAGTTTTCCTTTATCTGTTCAGACCTCAGTCATATTACAGACTTCTGTTCTCAGATTGACAATCCAACGTTCAAGTTGATGAAGCGCTTGCTTCCAGGGCCTTATACCTTCATCCTTAATGCAACCAATAAGGTTCCGAAACTTTTTCAGAGCAAGAAACGAACAGTAGGTATTCGAATTCCCGACAATAATATTCCACTCGCAATTGTGGAAGAGTTGGGACATCCAATAATGACGGCCTCCGTGCATGATGCTAATGACATGGTGGAATACACCACAGACCCATCGCTTATTTATGAACGATTTGAAAATTTGGTCGACATGGTTATTGATGGTGGTTATGGCGGTTTTGAAGGTTCAACGGTTCTTAACTGTGCCGATGGCGAAGTAGAAGTGATTCGTGAAGGAAAAGGCTCTATTGACAATTTAGTGTAGGTCTTCAGATAGGCTATGCATTGGCAGTATCAGACCCTTCCTTCGTCAGGGAAACAAACGGAAAATACTGCTCTGTCTGCTTGTTTCCCTGAGGAACGAAGGGTCTCGCCATTTCAATTTGCACAAGTGGCCAAGAGTAGAAAATTCATCTCTAATAGGTCGCTTACCGATTCATCCAGCTAAATCTTAGTTTCATCTCGACTGACTGTTTCTCAGTCTAAAAGATGTATCTAAAACTTAAAAATAGAAGTATGACTCTATATAAAACAGAGTTATGCTCAGGTTACTTGCAATTTTCATCATTCTTTCAGTCTGCGCCTCCAACGGGTTGGCGCAGGATATGATGTTTGATGAAATGCATACAACAGATGGAGCAATCTTTCTTAAAACCATAAACGGTAAAGAAATTCCTGTTGACATTAACGGAAATGTAATTACCGCCAATCCTGTTTTTAGACTCAGCAAAACAGAGCGAGCTGAATACACTTGGGCCAAGACGATTACTAGACCAACAAACGACAGTCGAGAGGAAATTGGCCCCACATTCAACCTTACTTATTTAGACCAAGTGAATGGAACTGGTTCTGGTTTTGACGACCCAGCGCTTGGTGAGCAGCGCAAAACAGCGCTAGAAGCTGCCTTTACGTATTACGCTTCGTTGCTGGAAGATTTTGGCGAAGCGGACATTGAAATCCGTCAGTCTTTTTCAGGCAACCCAACGTCAAATCCATTCGCCTACTCAGCAGCGTACTATTATGGTTCAAAAGGATTCAATTCGCCATTTACAAATGCGCATATCGTTTCTGGAAGCGATCCTTACGGAGCTTATCCTGATGGGTATTTACAGTTCAACTTTCATCAGAATTTGAATTACAACTATGATGTAAACGCAAACCCCAGCAATCAAGAATTTGATTTCTACACGATTGCATTGCATGAAATTTTGCACGTTTTGGGTTTCACCAGCTACTCGGGAGCAAACGGACAATCTGTAGCATCTGAAAATGTTTATACCACATTTGATGAATACTTAGCGGATTACAACAAAGACGTGGTCTTTGAGAAATCTGGTTCTGGATCTTCTACTATAGTTTCCACTCCAGATGATGGAACTTTAACCAATAATCAGGTGTGGTTTGAGCTTTACCCAGGACAATTTGCACCTGTTTTTTCGCCTGACCCATTCAACGGTTCTAGCTTAGATCACTTCGACAACGGTAGGTCTGAACATGGTGAATATTTGATGCATCCTTCCTTATCAAAAGGCAATGCTTTTAAATTATTACATGAAGATGAGGTGCGTGTTCTAGAAACGCTTGGCTATGCGGTAAACTACAGTATTGCCACTTCCATTGATGAACCTTCTGATGTGAACGCTCCTGCCTCGGTACTTTCAGGTCTTTATCCAAATCCTGCTCACTCGTATGATAGAATACAGATTGAACTAGGCGATGTTAAAGGCGATGAAGTTTTGGTAATTGTATATGATATGATGGGGCGCGAGTCTTATTCTAAAGTGATTATAAATCGCGGCCCGGGTCCTGTTACTGCTATTGATCCTCATAATAATTTAACACCCGGAATGTATATCGTTATTGGTTCTACCAAGGATGAACTATTCAACGAAAAACTGGTAATCAAATAGCCAGTTCCATAAACACTTCTCCAATATTCTCGATAATATCGCTTGCCATGAGGGACTGCATGGACTCGCGGCTCAATGCCATATCGCCAGCCGATCCGTGAATATAAACTCCAAGAATTGCAGCCGTTTCAGGCAAATATCCTTGTGCCAAAAGACCGAGAATTATTCCTGTCAGCACATCGCCACTGCCACCTGTAGCCATACCTGTATTTCCTGTTGAATTGAAAAATACTTGGCCTGACGGCATACTTGTAGAAGTGTGCGCACCTTTGAGCACCACAATCACCCCGAACTTGATAGAGAAATCTATCTGCATTTGAAGACGTTCCAGAGATGTTTTCCATGTTCCAACCAAGCGCTCAAATTCTTTTGGGTGCGGAGTAAGAATCGTTCCTTTTGGAAGGAACGAAATCCATGTTTTATTCTCTCCCAAAATATTGATGGCATCAGCATCGAGTACCAATCGGGCATCCGCATCTTGAATCAAACGCTTCAGCACATTTGCGGTATCCTTTTCGATGCCGATACCTGGGCCAATTCCAATTGCATTAAAAGGACTTAGGTTCGGAAGGTCTATCACAAAATCTGTATTCGAATCAACCGAACACATCGCCTCCTTCACTCCTATTTGCATACTATCTAAACCACAGGCTGGAACGTGGGCAGAAACCAAACCAGCTCCAGCTCTTAAACAAGCCATGGCGCTAAGCTGAGCTGCACCCATTTTTCCTTTAGAACCTGCTATGAGCAAAGCATGACCGAATGTTCCTTTGTGCGAAAACTTTGGCCGCGGCCGATACAATTCTCGCAAATCTTCCAGCTCAACATATTCGTACATGCTCGAACACCCCATCTCCTCATCCATTAAACCGATGTAAACAACATCCATTTGACCAGCCAAAGAACCATAATCAGGAAGCAGCAAACTTAACTTGGGTGAATGAAATGTAAAGGTCCAATCGGCCTGCACCACGGCTTTTAGGTCGTTTGCTGCATTATCCTCGGCAAAAAGCCCCGTTGGCATATCAATGCTCACGGTTTCATTGCTCAACAAATTCAGGCTTTGGACAACTTCAAACAAAAATCCTTCGAGCGGTCGCGAAAGTCCATTTCCAATGATGCAATCAACGATTAACGCATCCTTTTCAATTTCGGGAAAATCGGTAACGCTATTAACGTAAAAAACCTCCGCAATACCTTGTTCTTCTAGTAAGTACAGGTTCTTGGCGAAATCTGGACTTCCTTCCTTGGCATGCTCTAAAACAATCACCTTAACCTCCGAATCTTCCTCGCATTGCATCCTAGCCATTGCCAATCCATCGCCACCGTTATTCCCTTTGCCGCATATATACACGGTTGAAATAAACCAGCTCTCGATGAGATGAAACCGATTGTAGCATGCTTCTGCAGCTCGTTCCATCAAATTGTAAGACGAAATTGGCTCGCTTTCTATCGTGAACTTATCCAGTTCTCGAATCTGATCTACTGTTAGAATTTTCATTGCATGTTTAATGTATCGTTTACCTGCAAACTCCTATTCCCACCACTGGATTCAAATTCTCAATTTCATCCAATTAAAAGGTGTGTTGAATTACAATATGAAGATGAACGCGATGATGAATATGACCACCATAACTACTAATGTGTAAACCATATCGTTTTTAAGATAAGGCTCGTAGGTTTTCCAAAATGCTTTCCAGTCCATCAGGAGCGCAATTTCGGATTATTCTTATGCCTTTCCGAATCCCGTTCCGTCTTCTTTTCCAAGTTCTTCTTCAATGCATCGGTAAGATTAACCCCCGTTTGGTTAGCTAAGCACATCAATACAAACAGCACATCAGCCATCTCATCACCAAGGTCTTTTCCTTTCTCACTTTCCTTTTCAGATTGTTCTCCATACCGTCTGGCAATAATCCGTGCCACTTCGCCAACCTCCTCGGTTAGCATGGCCATGTTCGTTAACTCATTAAAATACCGCACTCCTGTTGTGTTAATCCATTCATCAACAGTTTTTTGGGCTTCTTCTATTGTCATCTTTCGTCTTTCTGCTAGCAAAGAAATGAAACTAAGCGACCTATTTGCTAGCAACGAAGATGTATTTTAGTCCCTCAATATGCTTCATCAACGTTTTCTCATTTTTCTTGTGTCTTTTTCCTTCTTAATAGTTGGATGTAAGAAAGACCCTGACCTAATTCCTGACAATAATGCGCCTTACTATTCTGAGATTTCTGACCTCCTAATCGAAAACTACATACAGCGGGTTTACATTGATCAAATTGGTAGGGAGCCATTTGATGCGGAAATGAATTCAGAGCGAATGACCTTGAAAGCAGCCGAACTAAGTTTTGAATCTCGCGAGGCAATGATTCTAAAACTGCAGACAAGTACGGATTTCATTGATGGGGACATTTCCTATAAACACGCGTATTACAATCGTTTATACGAACAAGGAAAAGCCCGATTTATGGAGGCCGCATCCAATGCAGAAATTCAGGAAGTGATGGGACCCATTGCAGGTGGCATTTTAAACGATTCCTTAAACGGAAATTGGGAAGGTTTGGCTGAGAGATATCTAAAACTTGACAAGCTTCAGGCTGTATTAGATTCTGAAAAAGACTATTTCGATGAAGAAATTGGCATTGAGGAAATGTGTGCAGCCATGGTGAATAATGCTGTGTTTGACGAAATAAACATGAACACGTTCAATTTTGTCAATGCCTGCTTCGACAACTTGTTCTTTCGCTATCCCACCCAAGCCGAGTTTTATGCTGGATTTAACATGATTGAGTACAACCAACCTGCCATTTTACTTGGGCAATCGGCTCAAAACAAAGACGAATTTGTAGCTGTGTTAGTTAATTCGCGTGCGTTTTACGAAGGATTGGTTGTTTGGTCCTATCAGGTTTTGCTAGCCCGCGAACCTTCAACAGCAGAAACAAACGAATTGATGATTGACCTATGGATGGACCATGACTTACAGAAGGTACAACGCGCAATTATGGTTACGGATGAATATGCACACTTTCTGTAATGAAAAAAGTGAAAATGAAAAATGAAAAAATGAAAAACGGGATGGAATCTGTTCGGCATCATGCGATTAGCCGATACCTTTTTCCTTTTTCCTTTTTCCTTTTACTCTTCACAACCATAGGTTGCCAGAAGGACAAACTGTATGAGGTAAAGGAAGAATCAATCCTTCCTCCTAACGCCAACAAGAGCAAGCTTAAATCAGATCAGCAATACATAGCAATTCTTTATGCTAACCTGTTCCAAACCGCTCTTTCTAGCAGCAACCTTTTTAAAGCTAGCGAGTGCGTGCAGTCTCTTGGAGATAAGGACCTAGTACACGAAGTGCTCATCAGCAATTACATGAATACGGGCGGTGTCGTTCTTCCTTCAAATACCGATATGCGTGCTGACATTGATGGTTTTCTGACCGAAACTTACAACCGTTTTCTAGTACGAAACCCCACAGAGGCAGAACGACAATACTTTAAGAACTACATCAACACACATCCGAATATAAAACCGGAGCTCGTATATTTTTCTTTTGCTCTTAGCGATGAATATCAATACTATTAATTCAATTAGAAATGAAGAATTATGAATTAAAAATTGGGCAAGATGGTTGATTCCTTCGTCCAATCGTATTCATGCAATCTCAATAAGTCGGGATTTCCCCCTTTCAAAGGGGATGCCGAGGCACTGCCTGTCCCGATTTTTTTTCGGGAAGGTGGGGGATTTATTCGCAATAACACAAGGGATGAAAATGTTGATGCTCCATTCGTCATATTCGTTTCTTATCCGTAATTGGTATCAGCATAAATGAAAAGAAGAGGATTCATAAAGAAAGCGGCAGCAGCTACTACGGGAGCTTTCCTAGCTCCGTATATTCTTCCATCAGGGCGATTATTTGCAGCTACAGGAGCTCAATTGGCGCAGCACGTAATAATGGTGATGTTTGCCGGAGGTGTTCGGCATCAAGAGAGTATTGGTATGAACTACCTTGCTCAAAGCCAAGGAATTCCTATTGAAGGTAACATCCTAAGCAATATGCTAGATGGAGCAGCTCCCTCGCAAAAAATCGTTTACGGAACCGATGGCAATCTAGCTGGAGACACTCCCATTCCTGCAATTCTTAATTCAAGTTTACAAGAGCAAGGAACACTTTTTCGAGAAGTAAGAAGTAGTCATGCTGGACATTACGGAGGAATGAACGCACTGCTTCAGGGCAACACGCTTTACTCTCAGGGATTACGCCAAAAGCCACTCAACCCAACCATTTTTGAATACACAAGAAGACATTTAGGAACGCCTGCTTCCAAAGTATGGTTTGTCGGAAACGGCATTGGAAATTCTACTCCACTGATGAATTACAGCCACCATCAAGATTACGGTGCAGATTACGGTGCTAATTTCCTTGCGCCTAACATCACGTTCGGTTCTCAAGGACAGGAAAACCTTTCCAACGCAAAAACCTATCATCCCGAAGAGGAGTTAGACCCCATTTACCAAATGAAATACTTTCTCGACAACAACTTCGAGAATGTGGGCGGAACCATCGAATCAATCTATAATACCGAAGATGAGAAGCAGAACATAAAGCTTTTTATGCGTGAGATGTACAACTTGGGCGGAAATATTGCCAAACCACCTGTTTCTGACAATGGCGACCTGAACACAGTAGGATATGCCGTTGAGGTGATGAAATGGTTTAAGCCAACTCTTACGGTTGTTAATTTAGGCGCAGTAGATGCTTGTCATAGCGATTACACCAGCTATCTGAAAGCACTACACAGAGCAGACCACGCGGTAGGACATATTTGGAATCAAATTAATCAGATTCCAGAAATGGCCAACAACACCATCATGCTGGTAACACCAGAATGCGGGCGAAATTTGAACCCAAATCCAATTAAAGACGAGAATGATTGGAAATCTTTCGACCATTCGGATGTAAACACACAGCGAGTGTTTACGCAAATGGTTGGGCCAAACGTTCCATCCAATTTAGTTAGAGGTGGCCTTGGCAACCAGATTGGCGAAACCGCAGACAACTGCCCAACTATCGCAGAAATTCTTGGTTTTAAAGATGATGTTATGGGAACAGGCCTTATTTCTTCAACCGCACAATCTTTATTTGACAGGATTTGACATGAGAATGAAAAACAATCCTCCGCCTCGTTCCTCGGCACCTCCTTTGAAAGGAGGATTGAGCTCAATCCCCCTTTCAAATGGGGTGGATCGAAAGTGGAGCTTGCGGAACATTTCGAAACGGGGGATTTCGCAGTTCAGCACCTTTTCTCTTTTTTTTCTTTTCCTCTTTTTTATCTCAAGTTGCACCAAGGACGAGAAGAATCCGTTTGACGACCCAGACAATCTTCCTCCTACAGATACCACAAGTATTCAAGACATTGACCCGGCAAGTTTTGTCGGCCTGCATCAGAATATTTTCAAGCCTACATGTGCCAATTCAGGCTGCCATGATGGTACGTTTGAGCCAGATTTCAGGACAATTGAAAGTGCATACAACACCTTGGTGCTGCACCCAATTATTAAGAACAATCCGAGTGCATCTTATGAATACCGCGTAAAGCCGGGTTCGCTTTCGGAGTCAATTGTTTGGTTGCGGTTAAACGAAGACATTGATGGAATTTCAGGCATCATGCCGCTCGATGCGTTTTATGATTCAGAAGCGGAATGGAACATCAACAAGGCTGAACACCTCTCCAACCTCAGCAACTGGATTATGAACGGAGCATTAGACATGTTTGGCAACCAGCCTGGTGCAAATAATCAGCAACCTGGCATTTCGGGCATTTATGCCGAGGCTGACGGTAATCCGTCCAACATCGGTGAGCGGATTGATGTACCAATGGGTTCTCAACAAGTAACCGTTTGGTTTGCTATAAATGACCTCGAATCTCCTTTATCAGAGTTAGAATACAATAAGATAAAGATGAGCGGACAGATTAATTTTGAAGATACGGCAGCTACCGAATACAACCTTCAACTTTTGGGAAGCCCAGAAACGCACTTAGACTTTCAGAATAATCCGACCGAATTTTATCACAAGTTTAGTTTTGCTGCAAACACATTTGCAGCAGACAGCACGTATTACATGCGCGTTTTCTTAAAAGACCCGTTGCAATCAGACACAACTCAAATTCCGCAAAACGGAAGTCAGTTATACATCAAAAAGAGCTTCTCTTGGTCTTTCGTGAACTAAAACTTCTGGCTCTTTTTTTGGCTTTGGCATTTGCTTCCTGTAAGGAGCAAAATTCGGATATTCCAGAAATATCCAATCTCGTTGTAGAACCGTTGCTTGTTGAAGAATTTGCCGATACCGTTACCATCACATTCGATTATTACGATTACAACGGTGACCTTGGCTACCTAGACCCGAACCAAACGTCTTTAAGCGTAAAGGATAGTCGGTTGCAGTTTGAAGATTTATATCATGTACAACCGTTGGCACCAATAGACGCCAATGTGCCGATAGCGGGGAGGCTTTCCGTTCGTCTAAACAATCTTTTCATCCTTGGAAACGATAGTGTAGAACGGCTTCAGTTCGAAATAATGATTCAAGACCGTAAAGGTAATTGGAGTGATATTATTGAGAGCGACACCATCACCGTGTTTCGCTAGTGAGCTTAGAGTTTGAAAACGCAAAAATTCACATGCTTTTAGCCACCGATGTACAACTTGTCCCGACACTTCGGGAGATTTCCACGAATCATCCAAGGCAATGGAGACCCTTCGTTCCTCAGGGAAACAAACGGATGCCTTGGATGCAAGCTACTTGCTTCGCTGAGGCACGAAGCGTCTCGCAAAGGATTATCAGATTATCCTTTTCCTCTCTCCTCACCTCTTGCCACTTACTGCTTACCACTCACTACTTCCTACTTTTCTTCTTTTTCCTTTTCCCTTTTTCACTTCAAGCCCAAACCACTTTTTCGCTTGTTGGAGATATAAACACCGACAATTGCGAAGGATATTTTACGGACAGCAACGGTGGACTGAATGGTGACGATTATGCGCATGGCGAAGATTTCACCATGACCATCTGCGTTCCGAATGCCATCAGCATTGAAATGACCTTTTTCGAATTCTGTTCTGAAACCGGCTATGATGTAATGACTTTTTATGATGGACCGAATGTGAATTTCCCCCAAATTGGCGTTCCGCTTTCTGGACAAGACGTACCGCCAACAATTGTGGCTACCTCTGGCTGCCTAACCATTCATTGGGAATCGGACATTTTTGGTGTGGCCTGCGGTGGATGGTTGGCTTATTGGGAAGTTGAAGTTGATGAACCAGAACCGCCAGTAGTCACTTTTAACCCCAGCGCTCCAACGTGTAGTACCGAGGTGGTGATTCTGCAATTTGATAATCCAGTTCCGTGCGATTCTGTTTACGCTGCAGCTTTCACGCTTTCAGGAGGACAGACCATCACAAACATCTCCCCTTTAAACTGCAACAACGGAGAAGGAACCCAATACGAACTAACACTTAGCCCAGGGTTAAATGAAAGTGCCACCTATGCCGTTGAATTCGTCTACAACTATACTGATGATTGCAACAATGAATTCACCTTAGAAGCAGAAGGCGAACTTGTAGTTAACGATTGCCCTTTGCAAGTTGAAGTTTTGGAAGATGCAAACCAAGTTTGTCTGGGAGATTGCATAGAAATCTGGGCCGAAGTAACAGGCGGAGACCCAAATACATACAACTATGCTTGGAGCAACGGACTGCCCAACTCTGCTGGGCCGCACTTAGTTTGTCCTACTGTAAACACAACTTATTCAGTAACAGTGAGTGATGCTGGGCCCGCAGCTTGGGCCTCTGACCAAACCACAATTACAATTGTTCTGCCGCCTGTAATAGATCCAATTCCAGATGTGTGCCGTAATAGTAGCCCAATCACTTTGTCTGCTTCTCCATCGGGAGGCGATTGGAGCGGAACGCACGTACCAGACCCCAACGCGATTTTCAGACCCGATTCTGGTTTTGGCAATCCATGGACTATTTACACAGACCTGAACGGCTGTTCCGATTCGGTTCAATCTCAGGTGTATGACGTTTGGGCTGGTTACGATCAATCGGCATGTCCGGGTTCTGCCCCGTTTCAACTTAACAACGGAACGCCAGCAGGTGGAACATGGTCTGGATCATTTACAACGCCTGCCGGCATCTTCGATCCAACCACTTCAGGAACATACAATATAACGTACACTACAGCCGATGGCTGTACGGACATAAAAGTTGTGCGCGTTGATGACATCACCATGCCAGCCGATATGACGGTATGCGAATCTGACCCGCTATTCTATTTTAGTGTCGCGCCATTTGGAGGCGTCTGGAGTGGAACAGGTGTAGCCAATTGGTACTGGGCATCTTACAATCCTGCGGCAGCTGGCCCTGGTACACACACCGTCACCTACGCATTAAATGGCTGTTCGGCCACCGTGGATGTAGCCGTAACAGGTATTAATGCTGGCGGTAACTACATCATCTGTCCAGAAGAATCTCCTATTCAATTAAACGGAAACCCATCAGGCGGAATTTGGAGCGGAATTGGTGTATCCCAATCTGGTCTGTATGATCCAACCATTGCACCAGACCTAACCAATGACACGTTAACGTATTCGATTAATGGTTGCTCGGACTCACGGATTGTTTATGTTCAGCAAACAACCATTTTGTGGAGCAATTTGGAATTCTGTTTGTATGATGATGCACTTACACTAAATTGGGCAGGGATACAACGTTATCCTGCAGGCGGTACATGGAGCGGCCCAGGCACGGACAACAATGGCGAGGGACATTTTACCCCAGCCGTTGCTGGAGGAGGAACACATACATTGTACTACGAGGCAAACACGTGTATAGACAGCACAGTAATGATTGTGTATGATAACACGCTGGTTGACACTTCCATTTGCGAATTAGGAAACCCTATTCAAATGGTAGCGTTTCCAACTGGTGGCACTTGGGCGGGAGACGGCATTACCGACCCTAGTGGAATGTTTGACCCTGAAGAAGTTTCCGTAGGTATTCATTGGGTATATTATCAAGCTCCTTCCGGATGCTGGGATTCCTCCATGGTGGATGTTTATCAACTTCTGCCTGCAGAAATTATTGGGCTCGAAAACACGTATTGTTTTATCGACTCACTTGTATCGTTGATAGGCCTTCCTGCAGGAGGCATTTTCTCTGGAAACGGAATGTCGGACACCATCTTCAACCCTTCGTTGGCAGGAGAAGGAATACACACGATTGCGTACGACCACGGAAGCGCTGGCTGCGAAGTACATGAAGATGTGCTAGTTTCAATTTCCCCTCCCATCACAACCTCAACCATGGGTCATTATCAGGGTGTTTGCGATGGCGAGGCTGCCACTATTGGGGTAAATGCGACTGGAGGAAACGGCACGGCATTTCAGTACGAATGGAATCCGAACATTACGTGGCTTTCAGAAATTGAATTTTATCCAGACAGTTCTACTAGCTACTACATTTCTACCTCAGACGGATGTTCAGCCCCTGCGCTCGACACCATCTATGTATTTGTGTTTGAACCCATAAGCGCCACCTTTGTAACCAGCGATACCATGTGCTATGGCAACACCGGTTATGCAACGGTTGAAGGAGTACCTTTCTCACCCAATTACCTTTACGAATGGCACACAACGCCACCCGTTATTGGCGATACGTACTATGGAGATGTGGCGCAAACCTACCAAGTAACCATTACCAATTTGCATGATGGCGAATGCACGTTCGATACCAGTATTACCATTCCTTCCTTCCCCAACGTTTCGGCCTATTTTACCCCCAACCCTAACGGACCGTGCATGCGCGAATCTGACCCCAATGCCGAATTTATTGACCTAAGCCAGGGTGCTGTGCGAGGCACTTGGGATTTTGGCGATGGTACTACAGAAAATTACACCTATGGCGTATATCCAACACATGAGTATAGAGATACAGGCACATACACGGTTACGCTTTACGTGGAGAACGAACTAGGAACCTGTACCGACAGATACGCGTTTGATGTATGCGTGCAGCCCGAATTCACACTATGGATTCCCAATTCGTTTACGCCCGATGGCGATGGGCTCAATGATTTGTTTGAGATTGTCTCAACTGGCATACTCGAATTTGAGCTCCGAATTTCTGGTAGCTGGAATCACAAGATTTACGAAATGCACTCCATTAACGATCCGTTTTGGGATGGCACCTACAAAGGAAACCCCGTGCAGCAAGACCGTTACATCTACGAAGTGGTGGCCAAAGGCATGCACTTGGGAGGCATCAAATTCTACAAAGGAAGCGGGTACATTCATGTAATTAGGAAGGGAGAATAAGCTACTGATACGGGCAGACAGTATTATGCTAATTTCGTTGAGAAATCAAATTTTCAACTATGAAACCTAAAAACATCCTCCTCGCCTTCCTCATTACAACACTTTCTTTCGGATACTCTTCTGCTCAGAAAGTCAAAATGAAAAAGGGGAAAGTGACTATTGACAAAGTTGAAATTCTAGATTTCAATTATGAATGGCAATTGGCTGAAACTCATTTTCTCAGGATGGGAACCACCGAAGAAATCGTATACGCCAAGTTCAGCAACGGGGGTACCAAAGAATATAAAGGAGATGACTACACGAAACTTTATTTTCCTGAACAGGACGTTACCATTGAATCCAAAGAGGTTCATTACGGATTAAAGGGTGAAATGATTATTAAGAAATTGATTGGTGATGGTGTTGTAACTTCTGACGGGGCTGTTGATGCAGCTAAACTTAACGCGTTTGTAAAAAAGTACCATCAAGAGTTCGAAAAGTAGTCCGAATTCGGCTCACCGTTTTGGTTCTACTGTTATTTTAATGGAAATGGGATTTTTTGTGGTAGTGGGTCACTTCCATGAGACTGATACGAATTACGAATAAAACGCGAATATCCGAATGCTACCTCATCAGGGCAATCGCTTACTGATTTGAGGCCTAATAGACAAAAAACAGACTCCTTTTTGTCTATTATACCAATTATACTTCAAAATACCCCATATAATTCGTTTCTTTTTCACCCCGATTTCTTTAAAAGCCGCCCCGATAGCTATCGGGGTGCCTGAATTTTTTAAATCATCGGAGCAAAAAATAATTCAAATTCTTTATAGCACATTTTGAAGTATAATTGGTATAAGACGGATACAGCGTTTTATTGCAGGCTATAGCTTGGACTCTGACCTTATTGCCCGTCTTGTTTTCAGCCTTCTGCCTGATTAGGGCAAACTCACTCTGAGCATTGACCGGACCAACTGGAAGTTCGGACAGACCGACATCAACATATTCATGCTCGGTGTTGTCTATCAGGGTGTTGCTTTTCCTCTGATGTTCAAGATGCTGAACAA
>Ga0316208_1001692_pt1 | contig 19918 bp, 18 predicted proteins | sample 3monopyrite_MG_FD_204944 | JGI IMG/M metagenome (GOLD analysis project Ga0316208, IMG submission 204944) | Microbial mat bacterial communities from mineral coupon in-situ incubated in ocean water Damariscotta River, Maine, United States -... | ecosystem: Environmental > Aquatic > Marine >...
ATCTATGGACTTAGAATGGACTTACAGGGGAAATAAACAAGTAACTTAAGCCCTAATATAAAGCTTAAGTTATTGATTTATTTGGTCGGGACGACAGGATTTGAACCTGTGACCACCACACCCCCAGACCCATAATATGTACTCATGCAATATAACACGTTATACCGTAAGCCATTGCTTCTATTGACTTTATTATCACTTTCCATCATCTTGCAAAACACCAGTTAATACAAAATATCTCCAATTTTGGAGTACTTTGCGACCAGTGTGCGACCAGCAGAAAGGCAATATGGACCTAACAAATAGCAATATTAAACGATTGAAACCCGGTGAGTCTCTTCGAGATAAACGTGTTACAGGCTTACAATTACGTGCCTTCGAGAATCGTAAATCATTCTATCTATACTTTCGCACAAAAGCAGGGAAAGAGCGAAGGCCTAAATTAGGCGACTTTCCTACCATCAAACTCGCCGATGCCAGAAGCATTGCACAAGATATCCTATTCCAGGTAGCGCAAGGCAGAGACCCACAAAAAGAGCGCCAAACAGCCAAGAATGCACCAACTGTTGCTGAGCTATGTGATCTATATGTCATAGAGCACAGTGTGAATAAAAAATCTGGCTGGATGGATCGAATGAACTTCGATAACCACATTATCCCCATGCTAGGTAAATTAAAAACACATGAAGTTGATATCGATGATATGGAACGATTTCACAAGTCTCTTTCTCATATAAAACCCACTGCCAACAGAATGCTCGCACTCTGCTCTCACATGTTTAACCTGGCTGAAAAATGGAAGTTACGAGAACGTCATAGCAACCCGTGTTATCTGGTAACCCGATACCCAGAAGCAATGCGCAAACGCTATATGACACCAGAAGAAGCTACAGGCATTGCAATGGGACTTAATAAATATAAAGACAGCAATCCTGCCTCTGTTGCTTTTATCTATTTACTTATTTTATCCGGTGCACGAAAAGCTGAAATAGGTAATGCGAAGTGGGATTGGCTGGAGGGCAATAAACTTCATTTACCTGATAGTAAAACAGGCGCCAAGCTCGTTCATTTACCTGAACAGGCACTTGAGGTCATCCACGCTTTACCCCGCTACTGTGACACCATTACTGGTATAAAAGACCCTACTCGCATATGGAGAAAAATCCGCTTAGAAGCGAACTGTCCAGATTTAAGGCTACATGATTTACGTCACTCTTTTGCATCTGCGGGAATTTCTGCTGGATTGAGCCTGGCGCAAATTGGTGAGTTGCTCGGTCATGCAGACACTAGAACAACTAGTCGCTATGCGCATCTAATGGATGAAGCAGCTGATACTGCGGTTAATCAAACAGCTGATGTATTAGAAGGCTTATTAACAAATTAAATCATGTTCATTTATCGTAAATAAAACATCTTAATTATCATTTAAACCATGCACACGACTACCGTGCTTTAATTTTTCCATAGCCTCAACTTTTATGACATCTCTTTCTGACATAGATCGTGAAACCGTACGTACAATAGACCATTGAAAATTACTAGGATCTCTACATTTTAATAATTTATTTCCACCATGACCATTTTTAGCATAATTACTCCATCTCCCCCAAAGCCCTTCACTTCCATACGCTGAACCAATGTAAATTTCACCAGTAGACATATCAACGATACGGTAAATACCTGCATTTGCCTCTAGTGCTGCTTTCCAATCTTTATGCGCTCGAGGGTTATTAATTATTAGCTTTAATTGCTCATGAGATAAAAACACATCTTGATATCCAGGAAAGAGAATGACTTTAACAGGTGGTAGCAATTCATAAATTTCCAAATCCTTTTTTTGAACCCAGCCACGTGTTGATTTCCATTGCGTAATCAGCCGATGTCTTAAATCTTTATATTCAGTTAATTCCTCTAACTCATACCACAATCTTTTTCGACCATGCAAATTACGAACAGATTTCATATTTAATATTGCAGGTGATTTTTTTAGGTCCTTGTTATTAAAGTCACGACACTCATTAACTCTGTAAACACCCCATAATTCTGCAAGATTGTTGCCCATTGATAAAAAGCTAACAATCACGTCACAATTATCGAATGGTTTTTTTACTGAACCCTGGACGGATTGAAAAAAATCAAAGGCATCTTTAGCAATAAGTTCCTTTAAAATCCAATCACCTGATGTATGGTTTACATGCTTTACCAGTTTAATTCTATCTAACTCTGCATCTAAACCAGATGCAATTAAAAACTCTTTAACTGTAAGCATAATTACTCAGTCCTCACCTCTAGCAATAAATGAAGCATCTGCAAAAAAACATTTACTTATTCCAACCTGCAGCTTTAATCAGTTGTAGCATTCTGCCTATATCAGATGAAGCAACAGTAGTACCAATATTTGGCATAATCTCATCAACAATATCTGTAAAAGTTAATAGTTTTACCGGATTGTTATCCATTAAATCAAGAAAAGGTTGGTGCTTCTCCCATGTATTTTTATTACCTTTTATTAAGGTTACTGCGGTTACATAAGTAAACTCTGTTTCATTAGTCATTTCAAACACTGACCGTTTAAATGCATCCGCCCATTTGGGTACCACCAACTCACGAAAACCTTTCCAGGCATCTCGCCCACTAACGATCAGGCCTTTTTCTATTTCTTCAATCTTTCTTTCTGGGTTTAACCCACTTTGCCAGCTTTTACAGCTAACAGCATAAATTCGAGCTGGACCAGTAAGCGTAGGGTTAATACCTAATACATCTATATCACTATGGTTTGAATCTTTATTTCGAACGTAATCTGAATGAGTAGCATCAGGTCTAAATTTAATGTTATGCAGGGTGAAGTAGCCCTTGTGCTGAAGATAGTCATCAACCAGCTGTTCTAATATATCTTCTTTCATAAATTAAGCTTCATCGCTGTATGTAGGTCTAGTAAACATTCTTTAATCGACTAATTAAAGAAGATAAAATATTTTCATCCAATTCATCACCAAACCGTGATGCGACTAATAGCTGCAACTTTATAGAAGTGTCCATATACTCCACCTGTTCATCAAAAGTAAATCTTACCCAATTCTCATTATTTTTCTTTGAATTATGTGCCTTTAATATCAACTGAAAATTATCAGGATGATGTAATCCAGGCTCATCTGGGTTTAACAATGCATTTGCATGATCAACTTCAAAACTTAAACCAAAAAAACTCTTCAGCTTTTTAGCTATATCTTCAAATTCAGAAACACGATACTTATCATGCGTAGACATGCTAATCATTGCCTTTTTTATAATTTCATCTCGTCGTAAAGGCGCTACATCTTCCTCAATTTCTTGCGCATCATGCTCCTTTCTACTCGCCTCGGGGATGAACCTTACTTTTCTAGGTCTTTCACTTGTATCAATATCAATCTGATTTTCATAGGCCCCATTACTAATTACTGAGCTAATTCTTGCGGCAATTTCCCTTAAACCCGTTGTATCATTCGCTTGATTTTGCGCTTCTTTTTCTGCCTTTTCTAATAAATCAGGATGAAGCTCGCCAAATCGCTGCGCCCACTCCGACACTATCACCCAATCATCAAATGTTTTTAGTGCTTCAAGGTATTTAGCTCTAAAACTATTGCTCATTCTTCATCCCCATTGAATTTTTAGCTCTTCAAATATAACTTCTTTAGTTTACTCATAAAAAATCGCTCATTCCAAAGCGACAAGCTTTTCCGCTCTACCGGTTTCATGAATCTTTCAACATCATCAGCCGCAGCTTTCCAGTCGATTGAATTAATTTTTTTACTTAATGCATTTACAAGCCAGGCCTCGTCAATATTAAGATCTTGACCTTCCCATGGCCCATATTGAATAAGTGCATTTTGTAGCAATAACAAATTAGGTGTAACACCCTGTGCAATATACCAGGCAAAATCATACCAATCTCGTCCCTTAAGATAAGGCCTACATAATAATGCATGCGTTTTTAAAGAAAAATTACTCTCTACATCCTGATGACACACTTCAAAGTCCACTGGAAAATCAAGAAATGCATATTCAAAACCGGAACCTAATGGCGGATTACAGTCAATTTCCAATTTAATTTTCAACTTACGCCCTTTCAACTCATCCATGAAACTTAAATTTAGCTGATTAGCAATTGAGGTGTCTTTAATTAATGCTTTTTTCACCCTCTGATCCATGCGAGCTTTATCCAATGCTTCTGGCTCAATACCAAATTCTTCACAGGTTTCAGCCAGCTTCTCCAAAAATGGCTGCCACGAAAATGCAGCATCTGGTTTTTTTAAAATAAAATCCATATCTTCTGAAAAACGGGGTAATTGATGCAGGATTCGTAAACTAGTACCACCTTGAAATGCAGCCACTTCAAAAAAACCTGCCTGCCATAAAGAGAACAACATAATCTCTTGAATAATTTCTTTTAGAGCATTTTCTTCTTCTACTGCACCAACTACTTTATATTCAGCTAAACGCTTTTGAATTAAATCGATCATAAGCCCAACGCCCTTAACAGCTCTTCAATAAACATTCTTTCTCGTTTACCTTTATACACATCCAAAAGCCTGGCAATACTTAGCGAAGTCACATTTTTAAGCGCCTGCTCATCAATGCGCAAGCCATCTAATAAATAATCCATGCCCTGCCAGGGTAACTTGCGTAGATAAACAAGATCCAATAAAGCCCGTACAGGATCAGCAATCAGCGCCACCTGATTCTGCAACTCATACCGACTAACTCCCTGCAGAAAATAACCTGGCTTAACTGTCATACGACGGAAATCAAACAACCCCAACCTGTCATGCTCATAACTCACAGATTTACCCTTTGCGGTAATACTTAACACGCTTCGTACCGCTTCAGGAATCCAGCCATGGTAACTAAGTGCGGATTCCGCTGAGACATAACTACCTGGCATCAATTGCTGAGCCATCGCAAAAGAATGAACAGGGTAATCTCGAAGCTTATCTGACAACACATAAATGCCCCGCTTCACCTTCAGCAACTCACCCGCTTTCAGAGCACGGTTCACATAGCCATAGCGTCTCTCATCGCTTCCGCCCAACATACGAGCCAGCTGCCTGTCATTTAAGACATGGTTAGCCTTTCCATTAGAAATAATCTGTTTAGATAAAGGAGTCATATGGCTAGTCTACATCAAAAATACATAAATATTCTAGATACTTCCACTTTATGAGAGTATTGGGAACAAAAACAACTAAAAAAAACACAGTATTCTTTCTACTGTAGCGTTGACATATCACTTCATCTAACGCAAAATCATTTTCGTACAGTAGCTTATCTACTGAAATCAGAAAAAGCTAATATACACATAAAACAGAATGAATACAAAAAGCGACACAATCAAGCTACACGAAATCAGTAAAATTCGTAGCGGCCACCCCTTTAGAAGCAAGGTTACACACACACCAGATGCTTGGAATTATTACGTCTTACAACTCAAAGACGTCCAAAAAGACAACATCATTGATTTAAGCCAGGCAGCCCAGGTTAAAGTAGAAGACAAAAAGCCACCACAGTCTCTCAACCCAGGTGACATTCTACTTCGAGCCAGAGGTGGTTATTACTATAGTGGCTTATTCAATGACGATAAAAAGAATGTCATTGCCTCGGGTCAGTTCTTTATCCTAAGCCCAAATACAGACATCGTCGATCCTGCTTATTTATATTGGTACCTTAACCAGCCTATGGCTCAACAATATTTGAGTAAGAATGATACCGGCAGCAATATTCCGATGATTAATAAAAGCACCATCAGTGATTTAAAAGTGAAACTGCCCTCACTCGCAACCCAACACAAAATTGCTCATATACATCAAGTCTGGCTAAAAGAGAAAAAGCTAACCGAACAATTAATGAACAACCGTAAGCAAATGCTACGCGGCATGTATCAACAACTTATTAGTGGAAAAGTAGTATGAACAACAACGACACACAAACAAACACCCTGATCAACAATGAAGATGCCCTCAAACAGAGCATTATCAACAAAGCCGTATGGCGTGCCTGCGACACTTTTCGAGGCACTATCGATTCCAGCATTTATAAAGATTATGTGCTCACCATGCTATTTGTTAAATACCTTAGTGATGTATGGCAAGACCACTATGAAAATTATAAAGCCGAACATGGAGATCATCCTGAACTCATTACTGAGTTAATGAAAAATGAACGCTTTGTTCTACCTGACGAATCGAACTTTCAATTTTTATATGAACAGCGCTTCGAACCAGGCAATGGCGAGCGCATCGACAAAGCGCTGCATGCCATTGAAGAAAATAACCTGGGAAAACTACGTGATGTATTCCAGGACATCAGCTTCAATGCTAATAAGCTCGGTGAAGAAGCACAAAAAAATGATTTACTTCGCCACCTGTTAGAAGACTTTGCCGTGGACGCCCTAGATCTGCGACCATCGAAAGTCAAAAAATTGGACATTATCGGCAACGCCTATGAGTTTTTAATTAAGAACTTCGCATCCGGTGCCGGAAAAAGCGCCGGTGAGTTTTATACACCACCAGAAATTTCAGAACTAATTGCTGAATTAGTGATGCCAGAAGAAGGCGATGAAATCTGCGACCCCACCTGCGGCTCAGCATCTCTGTTATTAAAATGCGGTCAACAAATTAAAAATAATTTCGGGGGTTCTAAAAAATACGCCCTATATGGCCAAGAAGCTATTGGCTCTACCTGGGCACTAGCAAAAATGAATATGTTTTTGCACGGTGAAGACAACCACCGCATTGAATGGGGCGACACCTTACGTAATCCCAAATTATTAGATAACGAAGATCAACTCAAACATTTTGATGTCGTGGTCGCCAATCCACCCTTCTCACTAGATAAATGGGGCCATGCAGATGCCGAAAGCGATCGCTTCCAGCGTTTTCGTCGCGGCACGCCACCCAAAACCAAAGCCGACTATGCCTTTATTCTGCATATGATCGAAACCTTAAAACCCGCAGTTAAAAACAAAACCGGTGGCCGCATGGGTGTAGTGGTACCACACGGCGTATTATTCCGTGGCTCCAGTGAAGGCAAAATTCGTAAACAACTGATTGAAGAAAACCTACTCGATGCCGTCATCGGCCTGCCAGAAAAACTGTTTTACGGTACCGGCATCCCTGCGGCGATTTTAATTTTCAAAAAGAAAAAGATCGATGATAAAGTTTTATTCATTGATGCTAGCCGTGAATTCACCGCAGGCAAAAACCAGAACACTTTATCAACAGATAACATTAAAGATATTGTCAGCACTTATGAAAAACGAGAATTTGTGGATAAGTACGCCTTTCTCGCCACTCATGAAGAAATTGCTGAAAACGATTACAACCTGAATATTCCACGCTATGTAGATACCTTTGAGGAAGAAGAAGAGATTGATCTAATTGCTGTGCGTAAAGAGCGGGAAATTTTGAAGCAACAGCTTGCGGAGCTAGAAACAGAAATGGATGAGTATTTGAAGGAGCTGGGTTATGAGAGTTGAAGCTAACGATCTACCTGCAGATTGGAAACTCTGTTTACTAGACTCAGTTACAAAACGTGGTAGTGGTCACACGCCCAACAAACAATTTCCTACCTATTGGAACGGGGGAATCAAATGGGTTTCTTTATCTGACTCAAATCAGTTAGATAATGGCTATATTTGTAAAACAGATAAAGAAATTTCTGAAGAAGGATTGAAGAACTCATCAGCTGTCCTCCATCCCAAAGGTACTGTAGTACTTTCAAGAGATGCGGGAGTAGGGAAAAGTGCTGTCTTAGCTGATGAAATGGCAGTTAGTCAACATTTCATTGCGTGGAAATGCGATAGCGAAGGTCAAGCACATAACTGGTTTCTATATTATTTTCTACAGTATATGAAAAAAGAATTTGAGAGAATTGCTGTAGGATCAACAATTAAAACAATTGGCCTACCATACTTTAAGAAACTAAAAATTCCATATCCTCCATATGCTGAACAGACCAGGATCGCCAATATTATTGGCACCTGGGACAAAGCTATTGACATGATCAAACAGCTGATTGAGAACAGCCGCGCACAGAAAAAATCCCTATTGCAGCAGTTACTATCTGGAAAAGCTCACTTAAAAGGAAAACAAAAGTGGACAGAATATAAGTTGGGTGATGTATGTACAATGCTTCGAGGAAAAGAACTATCTAAGGGAAAGCTAACTCAGACTGGTAAATATAAATGCGTATTATATGGCGAGCTTTATACCATTTATGAGGACATCATCCACAAAGTAGTCAGCTCTACAGACAGTAACGAGGGCTTAGTGTCACAAGCTGGCGATATTCTTGTTCCATCATCAACAACGACAACAGGCATTGATTTAGCAAATGCTGTTTCACTTAATGAAGATGGAGTGCGTTTAGGAGGCGACATTATCGTATTACGCACAAATACCAATATTATCGATTCGAATTTCCTCGCATACCTTCTAACACATCATAAAAAACATGATATTGCCAGATTAACGCAAGGAATCACCATTATTCATTTATATGGCAGTGATCTAAAAGGACTAAATATTTCACTTCCTGATATTTCAGAACAAAAAAGAATTGCATCTGTATTAATCAACTCTGACAGCCAAAGACTTAGTCTAGAAGACCAGCTAAATGAATTACAAACAGAGAAAAAAGCCCTAATGCAACAACTGCTCACCGGTAAACGTCGAGTAAAAATTGATAAAGGCACTACAAATTCATCTCTTAAAGAGACAACAGCATGAATCGAGAACCTAAGGCACTTCTGAAAATTGAATCGCTTCGCATTGAAGAAGATGCCCTGCACTCAATGAAAGGTCATTACAATGCAGCTGAATCTCAGAACAAGTTGCATTTAACTCTGGGACTACCTGCGGCTATTTGCGCAGCCATTGCTGGTGGCACTGCATTAGGTGAGCATGAAGCATTAACAAGCAGTCTGGCGTTTCTTACTGCCATTCTCGCAGGTGCCATGACGTTTTTAAAACCATCAGAAAAAGCAGCGCAACACAAGTCTGCTGCTAGTCGTTATCACTCTTTACGTAACAACTTACGCCGCTTCTATGAAATTGACATCGCAACCAATGATAATTTTGAACTTTTAAAAGACAAACTGGACAAATTTGCAGAAACTCTTAACGAGCTTAATGAAGTATGCCCACCTATTCCACGTCCCGCTTATGAGAAGACCAAGAAAGACATTAATTCAGGCCATGCTAATTACCACGTCAATGAGGTGAACCATGACAGTTAATAGTTACCTAGCTACTACAGCTAATAAAGCCATTATTAGGGATGCAGAGAAAGTCAGCATCCAAAAATCTATTAACGGCATTAATAGTAAATTAAGCTACTATTTCGGCGACAATTTATCTGATCAATTAATCTTCGGCTCATATAATCGCGGGACAATTCTACCTCGAAGAATGGATCAAAATTCTGACATTGATTACATGTTGATTTTTAATAGTACTAATGTTCAGCCTCAAGCCTATTTAGATAGATTAAGACGTTTCGTTAGTAAATATTACCCTTCTTCATCGATTGCACAATCTCACCCAACCATTGTTCTTTCATTAAATCATATTCGTTTTGAATTAGTTCCAGCTATCAATAATTTATGGTCTGGATTACAGATCCCTGCTAAAGCAAGTGATTATGAAGATTGGATTAATACCGATCCAACAGATTTCAATGAAAAATTAATTTCAGCTAATCGAGATAATAAGAACCTTATTAAACCTTTAGTAAGGCTAGTGAAATACTGGAATGCAAAAAATGGATATGTGTTTGATTCTTATAAACTTGAGCAAGAAGTTGTTAATCATGGGTATTTTTTCGTAACTCTCTTTAATGGACAGTTAAAAGATTATTTTTATGAAATCATGAGCTCTTTAGATGTTGACTGGAATGCTGCTCAGTGGCGCAAAGACAAAATTAGTCGGCTCCATCAATTAATTGAATTAGCAAAGCAAAATGAACAACAAGGACTGGAAGAACGCGCCACTGGCTATATTAAAAAAATTATGCCTCCTATTCTATTACCAGCAGGTTTAAATATCCGATGAACGCACTACCCAAAACACAGGAAGAATACAGCGCTAAGATCCCTGCCTTGCAGGTATTGATGTCTATGGGTTATGACTATTTAACACCTGAACAATGTTTAGCATTACGCGGCAGTGAAAGAGAAGAACTATTACGGGACGTATTGATCAATCATTTACAGGACTACCGCTTCACACTACGCGGCCGTGAACATGCCCTATCACCTAATGCCCTTGAACAGGTAGTACGTGATATTGCCACTCCCAGCATGAATGAAGGTTTATTAACGGCTAACGAGCGTATTTATAACCAGCTTATGCTGGGCATTACTGTTACTGAGTTTATCGACACTAAAAAAGAAAGCATTACAGTGCCGTTGATTAACTGGCGTGAAATCGATAAAAACAGTTTCCAGGTCACTGAGGAATTAAGCGTACTTAATACCGCTGGCACACAAACACGAAGACCAGATATTGTCTGTTTTGTAAATGGTATCCCATTAGTCGTTATTGAAGCCAAACGACCTGATAGCCATAACCCTAATAAAGACATGCTGAAAGAAGGTATTTCACAACAAATCCGTAATCAGAAAGTTGATGAAATCCCCCACCTGTTTGCCTACTCACAACTATTAATGTCGATTAATGGCATTGATGGCCGTTATGCCACCACAAAAACTGATGCCAAGTTTTGGGCTCGCTGGCGCGAAGAAGACTTAACTGAAAGCGATTTTAACGAAATCAAAAACAAACCTCTCAACGCTGAACAAAAAAATGACTTATTCAGTCAACGCGACCAGGCCTATCGACGTTATTTTGAAACCCTATGGACAGAACATGTAGTTGCCACAGAACAAGACACCCTGCTCATTAGTTTATTGATGCCAAAACGTTTACTGGAGTTTGTTCAATATTTTATTTTATTTGATAAGAAGGCAGGTAAAGTCGCAGCCCGCTATGCACAAGCTTTCGCTATTAAAAGCCTGATTGAACGAATTAAAGACGTTAGCCCTGCAGGACATCGCAATGGTGGTGTTATTTGGCATACCACCGGCTCGGGCAAGTCATTCACTATGGTATTTTTGACTAAAGCCTTATTGCTGAGAGATGAATTAAAAAAATGTCGTGTGGTTGTAGTAACAGACCGAATTGATCTTGAAAACCAATTAGCTAAAACCTTTTCAACAGGTGGCGCATTTGGCTCAGCCATTGCCACTAAAAAAGAAGGTGAAAAATCTAAAGTTAGTTCGGGGCGTGAATTGGCAAAACGCATTGGCCATGGTGAAGATCGAATTATCTTTACTATTATTAATAAGTTTGCCTCTGCATCAAAATTAAGTGAATGTCATAACGCCAGCCCGAACATGATTGTGCTGGTAGATGAAGGCCACCGTAGCCATGGCAAAGAAAATCATGAACGCATGCGACAGGCCTTACCCAATGCTGCGTATGTTGCTTTTACCGGCACCCCTTTATTAAAAGACGAAAAAACCATGAACAAGTTTGGTCCTATTGTTCATGCCTATACCATGCAACATGCAATTGAAGATGGCACCGTAACGCCTCTTCTCTACGAAGAGCGTAAGCCAGAATTAATTGTGAATGAAAAAGCCATTGATAACTGGTTTGAAAAAATCACCGCTACATTGAGTGATTTACAGAAAACGGATCTTAAAAAGAAATTTGCTCAAAAAGGTGTCGTTTATAGCTCTGATAACCGTATTGAACTTATTGCCTGGGATATTGCTACCCACTTTGTAAGTAACATTAAATCACTTCGTATGGGGTTAAAAGGCCAGATTGCCACCGACAGCAAAACCTCGGCGATTCGTTATAAAAAACATTTAGATTCAACTGGCCTGGTTAGCTCAGCTGTAATTATTTCACCACCAGATACTCGTGAAGGCCACGAGAGCGTAGATGAGTCTAGCTTGCCTGAAGTTCAACAATGGTGGAAAGACCACGTTGGCACTAAAGCAGATGAAGATTACACAAAAGGTATTTTGCGCGATTTTTCTACCGATGGTGAACCTGATTTATTAATTGTAGTGGATAAGCTACTCACAGGTTTTGATGAACCACGAAATAGTGTTCTGTATATCGACAAACCTTTGAAAGAACACAATCTTATTCAAGCCATTGCCCGTGTCAATCGCTTGCATGAAGCTAAACAATACGGCCTATTAATTGACTACCGTGGAATTCTTTCATCATTGGATACAGCCATTAAAGATTATCAGGATTTGGCAGAGCGCACCCAGGGTGGATATTCCATTGATGATATTGATGGCATGTATAATCAGATGGGCACCGAATACAAGCGCCTACCTGGATTACATCAATCACTCTGGGCTATTTTCAAGTACGTTTATAACAAACAAGACCTTGAACAATATCGGCAGCTACTGGTTCCCAAATGGCAGGAAGATGCAGATGGAGATAGTTATGATACCCACCAAATGATCCGTGAAGACTTTTATCAAGCTCTCACTGAATTTGGACTCTGCCTTAAAGTGGCTTTATCTTCGAGTAGTTTCTTTGCGGATAACAGTTTTAGTGAAGCCGACATTGCACAATATAAAAAGGACCTATTGTTCTTTAATAACCTACGTAAAATCGCCCGGCAGGACGCTGATGAAACAGTTGATTACAGTGTATATGATGAGCAATTACGTCGGTTGGTCGATAAACAAGTGATTGGTGAGTCTGTAAAAGAACCTGATGGGGTTTATATTGTTGGAGAGCTTGGAAAAGATGAAGACGTTAATGACTGGTCAGAGGAAAAAACACGTAACGAAACCGACATTATTCGTACCCGTATTAAGAAAACCATTGAACAGAATCTACATGATGACCCCTATGCACAGAAAGTATTGTCTGAACTATTAAAAGATATTATTAAAGAAGCTGAGGCATTATTTGAACACCCCATTAAGCAATATGCCTTATTTAAGAAATTTGAAGAGCAAGTTGATTGTCGTCAGATTGATGGCATTCCAGAAGCATTGAATGACAATAGACATGCTAAAGCCTACTACGGAAATTTTCGACTGGTGCTAGGTGATGAGCGCTTTAACTCAATGACAGATGATGAATTACAACAATATACCGATGAAGCTCTAGCTATTGACGCTATTGTTAATCAGGCGGTTGCAGAGTTTTCACTTAACCCAGCTAATATTGAGACTGAAATTCGTAAACAATTACTACCTCGTTTATTCAAATTAACAGGTATGGATAAGGCCAAGGAGATCATTGAGGAAGTGATTCAAATCACTCGACTAGGTATCACCAATGAGTAAATTGATTATTTCTAGCGATAAGCACCAGCTCAAACAAGTGCTGTACTACGGCGAGGAAACCATTCCCTACCGGGTGTTTTTATCACCTAATCAAAATTCCAAAGTCATTATTGATGTATTACCCAATGGCAAAGTATATGTAAAAGCACCTGAGAAATATTCTTTACAAGAGATTAAACAAGCCATCTACAAACGAGCGCGTTGGATTCACAGACATATAAACAAAATTAGACAGCAAAACACCTATGTATTACCAAGAAAATACGTAAGTGGTGAATGCCACTATTACCTGGGTAAAAGATATGTTTTGAAAGTTTATAAGGTCAATCAAAAAAATCAGGGAGTGAAGCTAACAAGAGGCCAATTACAAGTTTTTACACCATCTAAAGATGCCGTCACCGTCAAACAACTATTACAAGAATGGTATCAGGAACACTCGGAAATAACCTTTGAGAGACGCCTTGAAGCAGTAGGTACTGGATTAAGTTGGGTAAAAATAACACCTACATTCAAATTACGACTAATGAAGAAGCAATGGGGTAGTTGTTCACCCCAGGGAAAATTAACACTTAACCCCCATTTGGTTAAGGCACCACGAGAATGTATAGACTATGTGATATTGCATGAACTCTGTCATATTAAAGAACACAATCACAGCAAACGATTTTACGCTTTACTTGATCTGTACATGCCTGGCTGGGAAGTAATAAAAGCAAAACTTGATGGGATGTCTGAATTACTACTAGCTGAATAATGTTAAGTACTATAGATAACATTCATAATGTTCCCATAGTTACTTACCTCAACCGCAATAATATGACTTTAGCAGAATGTCTGGCCCCAGCCAGATAAGCCATGATTAAGCCCCAGCGCAAAGCATCGCGTTTCTGTCCTGAGTGACGACAGGAACTCAGGATTGTTCCTCGTCCAGAGGTGCAACAAAGCAAGTTTGATTACGCCCAAGCGTAATCAAGGTGCAAAATCGCCCCAGCGATTTTGTGCCGTAACTTGCGGCCGTCGTCGTGGGTCAGCTCAAGCTGGCACTCGACTCCCGAGGCTGGGATTGAGCGTCCAGCGAAACCCCCGCGGACAAAGCATGATTGTGGTAACACATGAATGCTGAAGCTCTCAGCGTCGGGAGTCGAGCGCCAGCGACGGCGACGGCCGGGTGAATTAATACAAGTATTCAGCGTTCAGCATAATACTTGTATTAAGAGGGCGCAGCCCTACCAAGCCACTGTACGTTCAGGGAAGTGGCGTGAGGTGAATTGCCTGTAGATAGCGCGTCCAGCGATATTGGAGGGCAAGAGGAAGGCTCCTTTAAGTTATGTAGCACTAGCGAAATAACTTAAGCCAGTCTGGTCACAGTCTGGCATTTGCTTGGATAAAGCGATGGGATAATGATCTGGATAATGCATATTTTCCTTATCCTTATCCCATCTCATTTTCCAGAATAACGGGCGGCCATTGATCTAATGCGTACACCGGAAATCTGGCTCTGTGTTTTTCATTAAGCTGTACACGGTCACCTGCAACGGGTACAGATTTAATCAACATGAACATTCGCTTCATTCGTTCTGCAAAATCTGCATCGGGGCACACGTAATGAATCGAATGATATTCGCCTCGCTTAATTGCTTGTAAATAAATCGAGATTATTATTTCGTAACGTTTTTTTGTTTTGATTGTTCGCTCTAACTCAATGGCTATTTTTTTATTATTGGCATAATTCAAGGCCACAGCATCTGGCCTTTTAGTTATGCCTTTGGGTAACTGGTTGCCTGGTATCCAGTTTTCCCAACCCTGCTTTTCAGCATTAAATCTTGCGCATTGTAAATCGAGGTGATGTTGAATCATTACCGGTTTTACTTTTGATGGTTCAAAAGCATACCTGTTTTCCATAACTTCATTTTCACCCCAGGAATACAACAAGCCCATTTGGGTAATTCCCCAGATCTTAAATTTCAAATCTGCCACATAGTAAGATTTAAGTAATTCCTGTTGTTCGAGTTTAGCCAACGTTTTATAAATGGCCGTATTGGTGACATTCAGTAATCGAGCAAGATTATATCCATTGCTCCATGTTTCATCTCTAAGGTATTTAAGGATTATATTCTTTTTATGCTGTACACGAGTTTGTCGTTTTTCGTATGATTTAATCAACATCGAGCAAACCCTCCGCAGTCGAATTATTCCCTCCACTAGTGGGTGATAGATCATCATTCGAGTAAGCCTTACTATCATCAAAATCATTAAATATTGTCGGGGTTATATATTCAGGTTTTTTGGTTACTTTAATGGGTGAAGTAAAGACGAAATCTGCCAGGCCATTTCCATACAAAACCGCACAGCGAGGTGGAAGCGATTGGAGCATGTTTGTATCTATTAAGCAGCGCTCTGTTTGCCTGAGCATTCGATCTGGGTTCTTAACCTCTGTGAGCACATTGGTTGTCTTAATTGAACGCATTTCATCATCGACTAAAATTTGGCCTGACATTCTGGCTAACCAATCAGCCGTATCAGGATCTCTTACTTTATAAGCCAACTTAATTGCGCAATTTTCATTAATTGAGGCAACGACAGATTCAGGATCAATGTCTTTAGGACAGTCTCTTAAATCACCCAGACTCTGATGAGCAAGCATCACATGAGCTCGCTTATCACGTATTGCACCCAAAGCTTCCAGAGCAGGCTTACTTATTAAATACTTAAATTCATCCAAGAACATACATACATGCCGTGCTGTTTCTCTATCTCTATTTTCACAAGCCTGCATAACAGATAAAACAAACATTTTTTGTAATTTTAATATTCGTGCATTACGCATGGAACCACGCACATAAATTACAGAGCCCTCCTCTATTGCTTGGGCAATATCCAAACCATCTAAAATATGCGTAACCGATAGTGATGCAATTTCTTCCAAATCTTCGATAAATTTTGGTGAGTCCTTTAATGAATCGCCATTCAATGATAAAAACTCCGCAAATGCTTTTGGCAATGCTTCTTTTTTACCCTCTATATGCCTAGCAAACATGCGTGCCGCTTTACGGTCATTCAGTCGATAAAAATCTGCATCTGTTCCTTTCTCGCTTAAACCAAACCCTGCTGCAAATAACTCTTCCATCTCTTGAAACGACTTATTTGAAAATGGATTCCATTGCGGTGTTATGCCATTTAAATCAACATAATAAAATGGAACACTAGCCTTTTCTGCTGCCTGGCCCAACACATGGGGTAAATATTCGTCATCTTTTGGATCAAGAACAATAATTGATTCACCTTGCATCAACGATTGCGTCAATAGCACCCCTGCAGCCACACCTTTACCGGCTCCTGTCGTGCCAATAAAATCTATATGTGATGAACGCCATACATCAGTACTGATATAACATGGTCTATTGCGTTTATTGAGCCCAGAGAAAAGTTTGTTTTTGTTTTTCATAAATCGACCAGGGTCAAACGGTTTCTTTGATTTGGGCAAAAAATACTCAATATTCCTGATATCTGATCGCTTATCTCGCTCTAAACCACTTCGTTTTACTAAAATATTCTTCAGCACATCTAATGGGCCTGAGAAATACCTCATCAACAAAAATAAAATTACTGAGGTTAAGACAAAACCAATTAAATATGCATAGATGTTCTGGTCAGGAATAACGTATATCTGATTCAATATTTTTTTGCTTATTTCTGGTGAAATAAAATACAGTAATGGTTGAAAAATTGCCGTAATCAACGAAACAGTCAATAATATTTTACCTATGATGGACTCAATAATTGACCACCCAATTATGAATGTTAAACCACCTACAATTCCAAATAGCCACCACCATTCATATTCAATTAATATCCATTGATAAAATATTTGATATAAAATGTTTTCTATAAAATTATCAAATTCTTGTAACTTCATATTGTTATCCACATAATTTTGACACTAATAACAGGAAAATATTTGTTTATACAGGAATAAAGGTAATACAGGAGGACTCTTGTAATAGGCAATACAACAACCTATCCAGACATTTATGACACTTTATATTCGTAAAATGACACCTTTAATTCGTATAACCGACATTCCATATTCAACTTATAACTATTTTTATTCGTAATTTACCAACATGTATTTGTGGATAAAGTCAGTTATCAACAAGGTTATCCACTCTGTATTTCTTTTTTTTCTTTGCTATTGGCCGCACATGTGGCGAACTAGGAAATAAAAGCATGCCGTTGTCTGTAAATTTAAATTTTGCTTTAGAATAAAAAAACTTTACCCTAGTAGCTGCTTTCATAAAGCTGCTTTTAAAATGATTTTTACGTTTACAAGAACTTCCAAATTGACACCATAAATCACGCCATGGAATAAGAACGGGGTTATATAATCGGAAGTACCGACTTGTTAGCCAGCAATATATATCGATAGCTAATGGGTAATGACTACAGACATCTATTACCCTCATATCAATCGGAATAGCACTGGTTTGTATTTCCTCAAAAAAGAGATCATCCAATGTAATAAACGACTCCCATTGACTGCTATTGACTGGATCCCACAAAATCGAGGCATTACTAGCTATTTTCATTGAATCAATTGACCACTCGCCCTCACCATCTTTGATCCAATGAATCGTTGATGAGAACAATCGTTTAAATTGTTCTCTAAGCGCAGTAATAGATCCTTGTTGTCCACCTGAGGAGTGTTTGCCCAGTTCCTTTGCTAAGTTACTAAACGATTTACCACAGTAGATCTCACGTGATTTTGTAATTTTTGATTTAGTAACGAGCCAAATTATTAAGAGCCGTAAATACGTGCCATATGGCAGACCAATATCTGACGGGGATAGTATCGAAATTTTGTAGTGGCCGTTTCTAGCTATGAATTCATTGTTATCTTGTTTTCGCATAGGAAGCGCAACGCAAGACAATATTTTTGGGGCATAGCCAATACTATTGGCCTCATCAGCTGGAATCTGATCAATTTCTAATGCTTGTTGTATAAAGTATTCTTGTGATCGTTTTTTCACTTTTCTGACTCCTGTGAGTCAGATTGAATACTGTCACTACTTTCTAGGTATTTAGACATCCATTCTTCAAATTCAACTTCGGGGAATAATCTTCGCCTCCCTATTTTCATAGATGGTGGCATTGGCCTTAATCTGGAAAGTCTATTCCTTGCAGTTCCGGGAGATATATGCAACTTTCGACTAATCTGCTCAATTGTTAAATAATTTACTGACATCTTGTGACTTACTCTGTGATTTAAGATGTCTTTATGATATTTATTTATGCATGCTGTGTTTTCCGTGTAATCACAATTAAATTACATGGCATCTCGGAATTTTTTTAATAAGGAGAGTTATTTTGAGGCGATCTGACCCTATCCGGCTGGTTGGTTTTACTAGAGCAGTACAGTACAACTTACTAGGACAAGTTTATAACAAAGCCGAGAGTGGTAAAATTAATAGGGTTCTTGAGCTTAAGGGTGAGCAGTTAAGTTCTTCTGTATGGTGCTCAACTTGGAATTGCGATACTTTCCCTAAAAGCCCTACTACTGATAAGTTTAAAAGTCTTTTTCCATCTGAGTATGATACTTGGCTCAACACAGATGATATTTATCACAATAGATTACAAAGACACTTTTGCGCAATAGACCTCCTTTTATCACATAAGGGAAGTAATCTCGAAGAATCAATAGAGCTTGCATGGAAAATCTTAGACTGCATTCATCAGGACTGGCGACCTGACAGAGTAGGCAGACTAGATATTCGAAATTTAGTAAATATAAAACCCCTCAAGCGACAAAAGCCAGAAACACTAGATGATGAGTTGTTACGCACTAACTATCGTGCAAGCACTGACTGCCTTATCAACTATAATGTTTTAGAGCTTACTAGTGTTATCCCTTTCATGCTCTTCTTCGGGCTGGAATCAGAACTACCAATTCATAACCTAAGAAAGTCTTTCACCCTTGACCTTCTATCTGCTGCATTTGTAATCAAGCATTTGCTATTTCACTATACAAATGGCATTTGGATAAATATTGGGGTACCAGGCAAGCTTTGCTGGAACATTCCCCGATTTCTACTTGAAGATGACCCCACAGATGTTATTCAGAAAGTGTTTGATGATCCTATCGAGGGACTAGAGTGGTATATCGACAAAATGAATGCAAACTTCGATATTTATGACAAATATGATTTTCTTAATGAGCTACGGGAATCTTACCTTCAAATATTTAGAGAAAGCCATATATCCACTCAGCATGTCAAAGACATTTTACTGGAGTTTCACTAGAACCATCTGTCGGAAAAGATTGAAGATAAAAATTGCGACCAGTATGCGACCAGCGATGATTCCGCTGGTGATACTAAATGGGGTAAGTTATTGATTTATTTGGTCGGGACGGCAGGATTTGAACCTGCGACCACCACACCCCCAGTGTGGTGCGCTACCAAACTGCGCTACGCCCCGAAGGAGGTGAATTCTACACTGTGTGGGATTTGGGTAAAAGTAATTTCTTATATATCAACTGATTAGCCATGTATAAGC
>Ga0316208_1001693_pt1 | contig 19917 bp, 14 predicted proteins | sample 3monopyrite_MG_FD_204944 | JGI IMG/M metagenome (GOLD analysis project Ga0316208, IMG submission 204944) | Microbial mat bacterial communities from mineral coupon in-situ incubated in ocean water Damariscotta River, Maine, United States -... | ecosystem: Environmental > Aquatic > Marine >...
GCTAACTTCTTGTCGAACTTGCTTGCTGGTTTAGCCGCTTACTCCTTCTTTCCTAAAAAGCCCGCCATCAAGTACAATCCAGTCCATTCGAATCAATTGAGCATGATTTAATAATCGAACTCAGGTTTTTAGTATATAATTATTCGGCTCTATTACACTTTTATATTCTCTTTTGCGGGTTTCCTTGGGGCTTACCTTTATAAATTTTCCTTCTTCGAAAATGTCACTAATTCCGCCAAATCCAACATGAGTGAAGGTGCTAAATGGGGAGGTTTTCGTATAAATCCTAGAAATGTATTTACTAAAACCCTGCTGAATAGAATAGAAGGTTCTGTTTTTTTGTGGGGAAGCAATCCAGTATTTTTTTTCAGCCAGTTCAAACAACTCCTGACTGGAAAGTAACAGACCTTTTTTAAAGTTCTCTGATTCTGTTAGTTTTTTAAAAATGATTTCGGCTTCTGCACTTTCCTTAACAAATGCTTTTTTAAACTCCCTTATTTTTTTTTCGCGGAGATGGTAGAATTCGCAATACTGACTTACTAATGTTCCCTCCTTGATATAAGTAAGTATTGTGTCCACTGTTTTAGGCGAAATCTGCCTTTTGTTATAAATATCTCTCTTAGCTTCAATTAAGACATCCCTATCTTTTTTTTGTTTTATTGACGGAACTAACTGATAAATTTTATTGCATAAATCAGAAGCTATTGAGGATAGACTAACATCATGGTTATTGATCTCCGAAACATATTTATATGCCTTTTCAAGTCTTAATGTGTTCAATTCACCATATTCACCAGACGAAATACGTATAATAAAATGAGGGAAGACCTCCATTGGTTTTATTTATCTAAAAAGTAAAAGCCGAGTGAACTCGGCTTTTACTTTGACTTGTTAAGGTACATTACTCCCAATCTCCGCAACTTACAGTCGGGGTTGTTGTACTTTGGCTTGGAGGAGAACAAGAGAGAAAGTAACCATTTTCTATGGAGTCCTTTTCCTGTTGGTTCATGCCGGTAACAAAACTGTTAACTTCGAAATTATCCAAGTCGAAACTTAGCATAATATCTTTGTTAGATGTGGAATTTGGATTATTTGTTTGTAACATAATATTTCCTATTAATTAATAGGTAGAGCAGCCGCCAACATGTAAAAATTAATTATGAAGAACCTCTTGAATTTTTTCTTCTAGTCAAATTTCTTTCGCGCCAGTAATTGGGAGGTATTTTATATTCTTTTTTAAAAGCATGGTTAAATGCTCCAGTGCCGGAAAACCCAAGCTCAATTGCCAGTGACAAAATGGATAGATTTCTCAATCTGTAGTCGGTTAAGATTCTCTTTGCAATAATCAGTCTATGTTTTACAATATATTTTTTGGGAGAATGTCCAATATAATGGCTGAATTGGGTCGAGATATTATTATTGTAAGAATGGTTGCGGATTTTTATCTCTTGGATTGTGATACCCTTTTCAAATAGATTCTCTATTAAGTGACTTAAAATGGAGTTAATTTCAGAAGGAGCTTCGGAGTAATCCTTTTTTAATGACGTTTTGTAATCTTTCAATATTTCTCTTATAAGTTGTAAATCCGTTACCTCACCCATTCTGATTAGATTTATAAAATGATTGCCCTATTTAATTTGTCCCACCTTTTGAATTGAGGGTTTAGGAGTAAGACCGGTGGAAAAGCAATTCCTTACAAATTTTTTTTTAAAAAATTTCAATCATTAAACAGCATCTCATCATAGGCATCAATTACTTGGTCTTCAAAAGACTCGAGGTAAGCTTGCGTAGTTTGCTCCGTTGCATGCCCCAAAGCGTCCTGAATGGCACTTATTGGTACTCCTTTTCTTTTTGACCGTGTCGCATAAGTATGACGGGCACTATAAAAGGTAATATCTGGAGCACCGATATTTTTTTCCCACTCTTCTTAGTGTTCGGTTGAGCATATTTCTCTTTTCCTTTATCACTTCATAATATTCCGCTTCTTCTATTTCATTTGAAAGAATCGGAAAGACAAAATCGCCTGGTTGAGACTCTTTCAGGTCAATATGCCTGGCAATAATTTCTAACAATTTTAGGTGGAGGGCTATACTGTATCGCTTACCTGTCTTTTGTCTTTGATAGGTAAGGCGGGATAAATCATTATTCAGATCAGATACTTTAAGCAGAGCCATATCCATCCAGTTCATACCCCTGAGGTAATAGGAAGCTAAAAATAAATCTCTGGCTCTTTCTTCTGCAATGTTTACCTTCAAGTCAACTTCCAGTAATGCTTCAAAATTACTATCACTCAAAGCTTTTCGATCCGGATATCCTTTTTTAATGGTGTATTCGCTAAAGGGATAATGCTTTTTATGAACCAACCCTTCTTTAATTGCGTCATTGTATCGTGCACGAAGGGTTCGAAGATACACCCCTAACCCTCCGTAACTATTCCCATCTGCCAGATGCTCAGCCTCCAATCGTTTGAGAAAAGCATAATTAATCTGCTCAAATCGAAGCGTTTTGCCGCTATGAAAAGATTTCAGCTTATAGAGTAAATCTTCATGAGATTTTGCGTACCCATTTCTTCCGGATTTCCTAAATTGCTTAATACTGGAAGTTAGATATTCAAACACATCTTTAGATTGCCTTCCGCTCTTTAGGCTTTTTCCGGTCGCGAGTTGAACGGGCTGTCCTTGTGTAAGATCATCTACAGCATTAACGACATCATCATTCTCTGCTTTCAACACCCACCTCAGAAATTGTCCGATTTCTTTAATGTCCAGATCAAACAGGATTTCCCGGTCGAGTAGGGAGGTGCTAGCATCATTGAGCTTGGATAACTGCTTGCCAATGAGATTGTTGAACTGGGTTGTATTCTCTACAACTTTTGAACTTGATTTGCGCCTTAATGTAGTAAAATCAATTTTATTTATCCCATCCTTTTTCAGGTGTCCAGACTTCAGTGATCTTTCTATCCTGTGTGATCGCGACAGTAATTGGCCATAGGAAATGTTGAAGCTTATCAACGACTTCACTCAACTCACTAGGAGCTTCTGTATCTTTCAATTTTCGATTGAAAGCTTTCCACTGGATTATTTTGTCAGTTTCTCTACTAAAAATTGTAGTCAGTGCAGTTGGAATCTCTGCTGGCAAGTCAGTTTTTCTTCGTTGGAAAGTGCTTTTTATTGCCTCTCCTAACTCCCGTCCTGTAATGCGTTGCGTGCCTGCTATGAACCAAATATCGTAGAAATCTTTCATCCTGCTGTTAGCCAGATCTAAAGCCACCATAGCCTGGTACTTTTCTGCTATCACCGTTTCCAATGGATATCCTTGTAGTTTAGGTGACTCATTCTCTAATAAGGTAGGGTATTCAATCCAAACGGGACCGGGAGTAACAGCGTCACCGAATCCGATATCTACCTGCATCGAGATTACCGCATTTCCTAGCTTCCCGTTAAATGTTACTCTTACACCCTGATAAGCCTGCTCTTCTCTTATACCTACTCCCCGAACGGAAGCTGCATCAAATAATAAACCATCATCCAACGGGACAGCACAACAGATCCGAAATACGTCTTCCAGTACTTTAATATCCTCGGTAGACTCGCTTAGAAAATCAATATCCTTGGTGGGACGGGGTTGTCCGATTCCAGTGGCCTTTAGTAACAATGCGCCCTTCAGAATAAATTCATGTGCGTATTCGGTACTTGCCATCCGGTACAAAAATCTTTCCATGGCATAGTATTGTAGCAATTCCTGAAACGGCCGTTTTTCTTGCCACGCCTTATTAATTAATCGCTGATGAACCGAAGCCGCTACGTTTTTAGCCATGCGTAATGCTCTCCAGATAGGGTTTCATTACTTTTTCTACCCGGCAAAGTCGTGCGTATTCCAGAATCTCTTTCACCGTGGCTTTCTTTTCTGAAAGAGTTCTCTTGAGTGCTTCCACCGCAATAGTCAGCCCGATTTGATTCCGAAATTTGAAGCAATCGGCCACTGTTTTAGCCGGTGAAAACACATTAAGCTCTGCACCATCCTGATTATGGACTTGAATACCGGCTGCTAGCGTGGACTCTGAAAAGCGATACACCTGAACCGGCGGATAGTCGAAGGCTGGGTCTCTACTGGTGCGAGGTATTGCAATGTGTACTTCGTGAGGAATTTCATCCGTCAGGTTATGGAACGACAGCGCCGAGATCAGACATATTCTGGCGTCAGGAATCTTTTTTGCCACCACTACCAGATCGGGGTTACTTAGCGGGTCCATTTCAGTAAGTTGATAAAGCCCTCTTTCCAAGGGTGTAATTTTCCCCTTATCCCGCATGGTGTATAGAGTTCGATCATAAATACCGGCTTCCTGCGCTTGTTTTGTGCGCATAACTCCTCCATGATCTTTGAAGATATGAATGGCTTCGTTTATCTTTTCCTGGGAGACATACATCATGCGTATAATTATGCATACAATTATAAATAAATGTATGCGATTTTATACACAATTACAAAGGGTACCAATTACTCAAATAATCTCACGAAGATTAGATGAAGAATTAACAAGCTCATCACCTTCTAGATCATGAATGAATAAGGCAAAGTAGTAGACCAACTTTCATCACAACCTTCACAGGTTACCTCGGAATAAGGTATCGACATAGGCTATCCCTTTTCATCTTTCTGAGTGCCGATTGCTTCAAATTCATCTACAATTTCTTTTCGTTCTGCTTTGGATATAAACCCTATCTCTTCAAGTTCTTCAATAAAAGCCTGATCACTGAAATCTTCGTAGGTAGGGTCAAAAATTCTACTAATAATTTCAAACCCACTTATCATTCGATAGGCAGGGGGTATATTGATTTTTCCTACCTGTTTTCGAGCATAGTTTTCTATATGTCGCTCATAATGTTCACTTTCACTTTTATCCTTCAAATGTCCAGGTGGAACTTCTCGATAGGTATTCTTTAGCTCATTTTCTATTCTTTCCTCTAGCGAAATATGAGCAACCATAATTTCTTCTTCGATTTCGGACTTCACTTCTTCATACATCTTTTCGATCGCTTTAATACTATCCTTGTATTTTCTTAAATTACTCGCATTTAAGGCGCTTTTATCTCTCGATTTCACACGTTTAAGTAGCTCACCCCTAATGCGTTCACATTCAAATTCAATCTTAGCAAACTTTGCATGTATACGCTCTCGCTCATCGTCTTCGAACATATTTAACCGAGTTTTTATTCTATCTCTCAAATTATCATCAGAAATATTTAGAATATCATTTGGAATGGTTATGGTTCTCTGATCGAGTTTAATTCCTTTCACCTTAAACTCAACAAATTTAATTTTGGTTGTATAGACCTCGAAAATGCGTTTAAAATCCGGAGAAGGTGGCGGATTTTGCTCAATTTCATCCATCACTTCGTCAAAGGCTTCATCATCTAAGGGTTCCGGCTTTACCTCATTTTCGGTTGAGTACCCTGAAGGGATATTCTCAGTAGTGATAATAATTTCAGGTTCTCCGTCTTTCTCAAAGAAGGCATAGAGCAATTCCTGCCTGGTCATGTCATTCATGCGGATAGCATTCGGTCCCGACGGATCTTTTTCGATGGCGCGACTTTGAGTAAACAGCATCCAGCCCGAATCTTCCGACATAATAAACCCTAAGCGGTGATTGGGAATCTGCTTAATCGAAATTCCTGAGCCTGTTAATTTTTGAATTGCATCTATACTTCCGTGGTGACTTCTAAATGCTGATTCGGTTGGATCGATAACCAGTTCTATGTCGAGCTTCGGATTCTGCTTCTTAGCCTCCACAATTCCCTCGGCCAGTTCATCAAAAATGCCCGGTAGTGCCGCATACCAATACCGCTCTGCGGCAAACAAATGATCCAGAATGTTTTGATACTGTACTGTTTGAATAATTGACCCCATGTAATCCCCAATTTATTTAAATGTTATTTCACCTAACGTGTACCCTTGATAATTAGTAATCTCAATAATTGCTTCTTGGCTATATGCGTACTCGAAGCATAGTGAGGTTTTGAGGAACACGTTAAAGCCATCCACTTTATAAAGATTATCTCCCTTTCTTGTTACTGTTTCTGAATACGTGCCGTCATCCAAGTCTGTAGGGATAATTACACTTCGTGCTTCCTCATAATTTCCATAGCCTGTTACTGCATACGAATTTGCAGGAAGTGTTTTCTCCTCCAAAACTGCCGATATATCACATTCTCCAAGCGAAGTATCTAAATCATTAACTCCGGTACCTAATGATAGAATAGTAATTAATAAAATGATGCTAATCTTAGACATGGTTACCCCCAAATAGATTAAACTTTGATTACAATTAAGAATTTTAATTTACATCGCTTCCCCAACTCAAAACTCAAAACTCAACACTAAACACTCAAAACTAATCACTAATTAAAAACCTCCTGCACCAACGACGAAAACAACGCTTCGGATTTTATCATTTGAAACCTGATTTCGTCTTTTTCTTTCCTAAAATTCTGAATTTTAAATTCATATTCTTTCTGCAATGTAATCGGTGGGATCAAGATTTCGATATCCTGTAATTCTTGAGCATTTATATTAGCCATTCCAACAATATTCTTGCACATATTTTCAAGAACTAACTTGCCGTATTGACAATTGAGGAAACCAGAAATGTAATCCGAAGTTGCTAAATCGTTAGGCCTCACCCTAATTAGATAACCAGCATATGCCATTGGTACGTCTTCTCTGTAAACTCCAGTTTTACCGACTAATTCCTTACTGTTAGTTCTATTAAATAGTACATCGCCTTTATGAACAAGGTATTTAGGTAGTTCTTTAACCTCTAAGTCGCAATATTTAAGATCAGTAAAATCCCACTCTCCATTGTATAAAAGGTTACCCATTCGAATAACTGGATACTCGCCCTCGCTTACGTGTGCTTTTTTACTCGTGCCATATCTCACTTCATTAACCAAATCTCGAATTGTTCCTTTCTCCCACCCCTTCGGATTCGTAACCGGATCCCCGAACATTTCCAAAAACACGCTTTGGATGAGCTGATCGTATTTGGCGAGCATGGCTTTGTCGATGTCGATCAATCGCTGGGCGCGGTCAAGCTTGGCAACAATTGCTTTCTGCTCGGAAAGGCTTGGTAGGGGGATTTTGAGGGCTTTCAGATCCTTCTGAGTTATTGCTTTAAATGTAGAACCTCTACCTTGGTCAGAAAGTTGTTGTTCAATCTTCTTGAAAAAATACCTAAGAAAACTTCGATCAATATCATTACCTGCTCTTATTGCTGATAAACCTCGACCTATGCAACAATCTACTTTAGCAATGTTAGTTGGTCCAACCGGTGCTCTTACAGAGAATAGAATATCTCCTTCTTTAGCCATTTTTTTTGGTTTGGTACACCAAGTGGAAACTGTTGGATATATATCCCCAAAATCGGCTTTACCTTGAAAGAAAGGCACACCTTCTCCTTTATCAATATAGAATTCGGATTTGGGTGATTGACCAGCAATAATTTCTGTTACTTCATGCAGTTCAACAGTCCTCAAACCATCTCCTCCAGTTCGTCCAGGATTTGGAGTCGTTCTTCCGCGAGCTGACGTAAACCGGGTTCACCGTCTTTGCCGCTTATAATCTCCATCGGGGAATCGTACTCCACAACCTCGTACTCTATCTCTTTGTAGCGGTTAATGGAGAGGTCGTAGTTCTGCTCCACAATCTCGGCTTTGGGCACTAAAAAGCTTCGCTCGGTGCGCTTGCGGTCGGTTTCTTCTTCCAACTTGTGGTAACGCTCCACAATATCTGGGAGGTCGTTGTCCTCAATGGCATCGCGTTTGTCATCCAGCGAGTAGCCATCGGCTTTCATGTCATAAAACCAAACCTTGTCGGTTCCGCCCGAGTTGGTTTTGGTGAATATCACCACCGCGGTGCTTACTCCGGCATAGGGCTTAAACACTCCGCTTGGCATCGAAATAACAGCGTTCAGTTGCTGCTCTTCCACTAAGATTCGGCGGATTTCTTTATGTGCGTTGGAACTACCGAACAACACACCATCGGGCACTACCACGGCAGCACGTCCACCCACTTTTAACGCCCGCAGAAACAACGGAAAGAACAACAGCTCGGTTTTCTTGGTCTTTACCGTTTGCAGTAAATCGGTAGCCACACTGTCGTAATCCAACGAGCCCTTAAACGGGGGATTGGCAAGGATCAGATCGTAGCGCTCGTCCATGTCTTCGCCCTCGCTGCTCAGCGAATCCTTGTAATCGATGGTAGCGCCATCAAAGCCGTGCATCACCATGTTCATATTCCCGATGCGCAGCATAGAGTGATCGAAATCGTAGCCACTAAACATCTCTTTCTGAAAGTGCTCGCGCGTGGCGTCATCCACCATGGCCGACGCATAATGATCGCGGATGTATTCCCCAGCTGCCACCAGAAAACCGGCCGTACCACATGCCGGATCGCAGATATTTTCTTTGGGCATGGGATGGGTGAGATCCACCATCATCTTAATGATGTGGCGAGGCGTACGAAACTGACCATTCTGTCCGGCCACACTCAGCTTGCTCAGCATGTACTCGTAGATGTCGCCTTTGGTGTCGCGGTCGTCCATCTCCAGCTGATCCAGCAACTCCACCACCCGCGCCAGAGTGGAAGCTTTAGGGAACATGAACAGAGCTCCTTCCATGTGTTTGCGGAAGGTACTCCCGTTTTGCCCACCCAGTTCTTTGATGAACGGAAACACTTTATCGCGGATCACATTGAACATCTCCTCCGGACCGAGCTGCTTCAGATTTCTCCATCGCAGGTTTTGCTGGTCGTTGCCAAAGGTGGGGTTCTCCACCGGCTTGCCTGTCCGCTCTGCCTTTTTCTCGGCTTTCAGCTGCTGATCATCCAGCCCTTTAATAAACAGCAGGTAGGTCAGCTGCTCGATCACCGTTAGGGGATTGGAGATCCCGGCCGTCCAAAGCGTTTCCCAGATTTTATCGACTTTATTTTTTAATTCGCCTGTGAGCATGGTGTGTGGTTATTTATTCTTTAATAGATGATTCTTTTTTTACTTCTAAGTTTGTCTCAACTTTATAAACACCTGTGTTGGATGGTAACTTCCAATTATAGTCGGATTTTTATCCAATATTTGATCCGCTTCTTGTTGTAATCCTGATTGGCCAGAATTTATTGATTTAAATTCAAAAGTACTCTGTTCCCGCTGACTCCTTGTTGCAGAATATCCGGGTTTTTTAACCTTCCAATATCCCACTCCCTGATCCAATCGAATAGTGAGCTCGCTATTATCAACGAAAGAAAGGGTTAGCGATCTCCCATGTGGAAGCGTTCGTCTATCCTCTACGTTTAAGCTCAAATTGAAAATAGTTTTGTCAAAAAGAATCTTCATTACTTGATCACGATTGCTTGTATCAATCCAATCATGGAAAATTAAATTTCCATGCCTTGTATTTCCTGATCCTTGAGTAGTATTAATACTTACCGGAAGATCTTCTAACCATCGAGCATTACCAACCAATTGTCGTAATCCTTCAATTAAGGAATGAACCAAACCCAGACTTAGAGGATTGAAAAGGTACCGATCATTATATCCGACATGTTTTAGTTCTAATGATGAATCTATGAGTGTTTTTTTTACTACTTCATGTTTATCTGCTAGAAAAGCCCAGAATCGTTCGCCAAAATCATGAAGCTTCCCATCTATTTCATTTGAAATATCTAACTCAATATCAGCTTCACCTTTAAGTGAATCACGGATCGTTTCTACCCTTATTTTCTTTTTTTGTAATTCAAACTGAGCCTGCGCATGAACTAATGGTAAATTCTCATCAGAAATAATTCCCCAATTCCCAGTAGCAGAATTAATTCCTGGACTCTCACTTACCCAATAATGTGCCCCTTTTGGTGTTTGAATTGCCGCTACACTAATAGCTTTATTGAAAAAAGGTATATCGTAACATGTAAACACGGATAACTCACCTAAATCAGATAGTGATAAAAGTGAAAACTTATCTTCAACTGATAAATCTGAAAAGCTTTCTGAATCGAATACTAACTCAAGATTTACTCCCTTTTCAGTCAATCTCTGGATGATATACTTAAGGTTAGAGGTAGATAAGTCAAACTCATTCGGGTCACCTCCAACAAATAATTGTATTGACTTTGCTTCCGAAATCTTTTCGAATTCACGAATAACCCCAATCCCTAGGGATTCTTGTTCTATTTCTGAGTCTCCCTGAAAGTAATCTAATGTCTCAGGTAGATGGTTTTTATCTAGCCATTCCTGTGTAAGAAATTGAAGAGCCAAATTGCGATCTAGTTGTTCCTCCTTGAAGCGTTGATCATAATCCAATACGCAGTTTGGACAACTCGATTTACAGTTTTTCGAACATTGGAGTTGTTTTCTCGCATTAGTAATAATTTGATTAATCAGATGTCCAGAACTTGAACTATAGCCGCTTGAGTTTCTATCAAATATCAGTATTGATTCTGTTACGATGTTATTAACCCTTTCTTGTTGGACATCACATAATAGCTCCTGACTTTGAATACCCAATAATTCGGATAATGCGTCTCTAAAAACCACAGCGAGAGTAGCCGCAATATTTTTATCTCTTAACCACTCCCCATGTACGTCCTTTAGCATGACCTGGAGAATGTCAGTAGAAGATTGATGTCCTAGCGCAATACCTTTTTTTATAACAAATTCAGTTTTACTTCCCGGGCAAGTATGTTCGCTTTTTGCTCCTCCTCTCAATTTTTTGTGAGTCGTACCTTTTTTGAATTTTGGAGGCAAATTACCTTGTGCATCCATCGGTTCTGAACGACCACACATCAAACATAAGGCGTAGCCTGTACCATTGACACCTTTAGTAAAATTGAAAATTTTACCTGAAGAGGTTGAGCGAAACTTACCTAGAGCCGGGTTTTTTAGCGGCGCCCAATCCCCATGAGCTTGAATCCATGCCTTTTCTATTGGAATATAGGTCTGTGAGGTAACATCATTGTGTTTTGATGAGTTAAAATCTACGCTAAAGCCAGATGGCTCTAAATACTGCTCTATGTTTTCTGTTTGTATTTGTTCACCACATTTTTCGCAGATATAAGCACTGTGAAAATCATAGGTTGAATCACTGTAACCACATTTTTTACATCTCCAGGCAAACTTAATGGCCTGAGATTCTTTAGCATCTTTAACAGATGTTGGTACGTGCCAGTTTAATGTTATTCCTTCGGAACGATAAACAGCTCCATCGAGCACTATATCCGATCCGGGAGCATATTCACGTAATGCCGTAACAATATCACGTGATGGTAAATCTCTACTCTGTTGTCTGTTGTCTACCCTAGTTACTGACTCTTTCATTCGTTTATCAGCTTTATAAGCAGACATATTATAGTGATCAAAAGCTACAATATTTGACGGGAAACCATAACCAGGTAAGAATCCTCTTGATGCTAATTCTCTAAGAAGATACTCCTTTGTAAGTCTTGAAAGTTGATGCTCAACAGCTCGAATTTCCGGGGCTCCCGATGAAGACTTTTCCACCAATTCTTCTTTTTGTCTTGAAATATTTTCAAATTCTCTCAACCACTTTTCAGATACTTCTGTAATATGTTCAATGACATCTTTCAGAATTGACAGTATTGGATAGCCATCAAAAATTGTATTCCTAATGAGTTGATGGATACTTTGTTCAATATCAGTAATGCTTTTAGAATCTGTTAATTCTAACCATTGGATAAATTTTCTTACTCCTTCTTGTTCATCTAAATAAAACCAACCGGTTGTCAGAGTTAGTTTGTTGGAATCCTTTAAACCAATTACTGAATTTAAGTAGTACGACAGAACGAATGCATTGATATGCCGTTGTACTATTACTCTACTCTGTAAAGAAACATTTGGAGCAGGTAATTTAGTATCAAATGCCCATGTACTGTTGTTGAAAGCCGTTAAATCATGAGGATTTTGCTTGCATAGTGTCATTGTAGTAGATCTTAGCTCTCCACGACGCCCCGCCCGCCCTGCACGTTGTAAATAGTTTGCTGGATGGGGAGGTAAATTATTCATCCCAACCATTCTTATTCCACCTATATCGATACCCATTTCCATAGTAGTGGAACAAGAAAGAATATTTATTTTCCCTTCTTTAAAAAGACCTTCATAGTGCTGTAAAAGCCCAGAATCAATTTGGGCTGAATGCTCAGCCGCCTCATAATAAGGCATATTTTCAATGACCCTATCATTAAAAAGAGTCCAATATCCTGCTTTTCTGAGTTCATTTATTTCAGTTTGTTTACTCATCCATTCTTGAGCAATTTCCCGATTCTTAAATGGATCCTGTGAATCTCCCATAGGTAAAGAATATCTAGGCACATAGTACTCTTTGCATATAATATCTCCATCTAAGGTTTTAGGTAAATAAGGAGTGAGATCATTGATTGTTTTATCTAAAAATCTCCTTGTAATAGGGCAAACCCACAATTTCGTTGGTATTGTAAAATCAATGCTCTCTATATCAAGTACAAATCCTAACTCTTTGCGAGTAAGCATTTGTGTATTTCTTGTCAGATCCTTCCAAGCCTGATCCAAAACCTCGTCTAGAATATCTTCTCCTTCATGAGTATCAGGGTCAATTCCCAATAATTTTATTAGGTATCGTACAATTCGGCTTTGATGTTTTCCTCTTTTAGTGTTTGGCCATCGCCTCTGCTTACTCCCAGAAAATTCTTCATCCTTATCTACCAAATAACTCTTGTAAAAAGGTAAGCCTAACCAATATTCCAGTAATTGATCAGATCCTTCCAAGCTACCTCCTGCTCTTACAAAAAAATCGATACATATTTTCAGATATACTTTCCAGTCATTAATAGATAAGCCTTTTTTCAACCATACATCAGGAGCCCTATTAATCGCATTAATAGAGGGATAATCCAAACTGATCAAACCTAGTGTTTCTAAATTATTTTGTCTTCTTGGACGCCTTGCAAACTCTCTAAACAAAAGTAACTCAGCCACTTTAGATCTTACTAAATTACCACTAAATATATCTCCATCGTGTTTTTTATATCTAGCTCTGATATGCTTGTAGTCTCCATCCTCATTCGCAATATTTCCTTTTAATTTCGCATAAGGCACTGGTTTAAATTCAATTAATATCTTTAATTTTTTCTCCTCTTCTTCAATAATTGAATCCAAAGCAGGATCTCCTACTTTTTTGAGTGTATCAATTCTAGAAATCAAGCTTTGTATTTCAATTTGGTTTTGACTCAAACCATCTCTTAGTACATAATGGTAGATTAGTCCACGCGCTTTATTACGTTCTGCATCCTGCTGTAATTTAGCTGCAATTCTAGCTGTTCCTTGCCTACTATCATTAAAAGTAAGAATACGTCTTCCTCGAAAAGGCAATATAGGTGATTCATTTTTTTCCTCAGCATATTCCAAAAGCGTAGGTAGAAGTACATTTAACATTGATGGAGCACCAATGGTATGCTGACGAAACCTTTTATACTTCACCTTACTACTATCCAGACATTTAGGACATGGCAGACCATTGTGTTCACCTAAATCCTCCCTTATTTCAATTTGAATACTATTTGTAATTGGTGAATAGGATAGATCTCTAGTATCTCTATCGATGAATACCGTCCCTGTTTGGTCCAATTTCTGATTAGTAATTAATGCATCATTATTAAATCCGTGCTCAAGTTCATTCTCATCTCTTATGAATTCGTTTTCATCCTCTAATTCTAACTCAAATTCATCTATCCTTTGATTTTTAGGAGGTTGAACTACTTTTCCTTTAGTTGTGACTTCAACATCGAGATAAACCTCGCCACACTCCTTACAAGAAACGACTTCATATACAGGAGCCCCGCACTCACATACACTCTGATTTTGGAGATATACCTGTCCGAATGTCCATTTTTTATCTTTTAAAGAGTCCGACTTACATGTACAATTTGGATCTACACAAGCCCACAATCCGGCAAACGTTCTTTGGAATATATGAGCCCGGACAGGTAAAAAAGGCTTCCCTTCACTATTGATTGCCTGGGTAAGCAGATCAAGCCAAGCTAAACCCATTTCTTGTTGTTTTGCACTAAAACTATTATTTCCCCTAAAGATAACTCCGCAAATTTGAGATAATTTGGCAACTGACGATTTATCATTAATAAATAAAGCTCTTATTTGACGCGCTATTTGGTTTTTTTCCAGTGACTCATATAGATCCTGAGGAGATTGTATTTTTGAAAAATCAGAAAATGACGATTCAATTGAATCTGAAAATTTTAGTGACGGAATCTCTCTTTTTCCTTCTATTACATGGACTGATGAAGGATCAACACCAGCAATTTGTTGCATGAAATCCTTCAATTTTTTTCTAGCCTCATCACCTTCCTCCCCTATAGTTGCAGATGTAGCAATAAATCTAACTTGATCAGCAGTTCTACCAAAAGCATTAAGCACTCTCCTTAACAAAAGAGTTATCTCAGCAGCTTGCGACCCAATGTATGTATGAGCTTCATCTAGAACTATTGTATCTAATAAACCTTTGGACTGTTCAATTATAGGATTGTCTTTTGACCTAACTAGCATATACTCCAACATTGTAGGATTTGTTACTAAAATTGGAGGAGGATTATCCCTTAAGGTTTTTCTATCAATGACTTCATTTGGACTATTTTTAATGTCGAAACTAGATGCCCGTTTTGGAGTTAATCCATTATACAAACAAAATCGTATATCTTTACCGAAAGGGGTTGTCCATGTGTTTAATCGTTCTCTTTGACTGTTTATAAGTGCATTCAACGGATAGAGAAATAATGTTCTTACACCTGTAATCTGCTTTTTATTTAGCTCCCTTTCTTTAATCAATCGGTTTAGAATCGGAATCATAAAACACTCAGTTTTTCCAGATCCTGTACCACTAGAAATAATTAAAGATTGTGGTTTTTTTTGTTCAAGTATTTTCCATGATTTGTATTGATGTTCGTATGGATAAAAATGTTTTTTTAGATCACTACCATCTCCATCTAAAGCGTCAATCAATTTGGAAGTCAACAAATCTCCTCCTAACTCTTCAATTCTTTTACTATGTGACAACCATCCAAAAACTGCTTCAAATGCAGTATCTCCTAAAAAGCTTCCACTATCACCAATTGGATTATTAAATTGTTGCTTCAAATGTTCTCTCAAAGCTGTATTTGAAAAGCCAAATGAACTTAGAGCACCACTAGCAGCTCTTTCTGCTATAGTTGGTATCAACTTACTGTAATAGCTGATTTTGTTATTCATGATCTTCATAATAATATTTTAATAAGGTTTTATTGAAGGCATGAATAAACCAATGCTCATCAAATTCTTTTAACTTTCGATACATCATCACATAATCAGATCTTAAATAGAACCTATTAATTAGACCTTTATATGCCCAGGTAGCAAGCATAAAAGGAGTATTAATAGTTACAGTTCTGTATTCTTCATTCATTTTAAAATATGAGTCAGTCTTGGGCTTTGTATCCGATATAGCATCATATAAGTCATTAAAGCTTGGCCAAATACTATTATTCAATTCATGTGAATGTCTAAGCTGTTGATAGTATGAGTCATTACCACTAAACATCATTTTTTGAATTAGATCACTATTTCCAAATTCTATCTCCCTATCATATGCTACCAAGACATTATTCAGTGCCAGTCTATAACTAAACTCAAAAGAACTATATACCCATACTGAGGTCGTATATTTTCTTTGAATGATGCTGTAAATTTCATCCGTACTCAAATAGGGTTTTAATTTGACTACTTGTTCTCTAATAGCTTTTTCAAAGCTTTTAATCGGAATAAATTCGAACATAAAAGGTAATTCAAAAGCAAACCTATCAATAAAATGTTCATCCAATTTTACGTGCCCGCAAACTAACATTGCCATAAAATCAAAATTGTGGATAGCCTTTCCCCAAACGTCGATTGAACTAAGTGGTAGATGACCAAATTCGCTAATTAATCTTGCTAAGATGTTCCAATCATAATGATCTGGATCTGATACCATCTCATTAATCGCATCTTCTAAAGATTTTAGCCGGAGTGTTTTGTCATTTTCACTAATAGCCGAAGCCAGTCCTTTTTTATTGCTATCAGTATCATCTAGTTTATCCTCTTCATTCCAAACTGGAACTAAAGTTGGTCTCATCATGAAATTGGAATCCTTAGACGAATAGATAAGCCATGGGCCTTCGCTTTTCATTTCATCAGGAATAACAACATGTCCCGATTGTCTATATTCGACATCTAAATCAGCTACTCCAGGTATATCTAAGCGTTGTGCTTTCAAGAACAATTTCAGTTCACTGCTTTTGTCTCTTATTTTGCGTAAAATTTCCTGAGGTATATACCACCTATCTTCCAGTTGATACAGCTTGAATGAATATCTCGTCACTCTCAACTGAAACTCTCTCCTATCATCAAAATAGACTGTAAACAATACCTCAGCATCCAAATCATGTGTGAGGGATAAATATTTTTCAAAGTCATTCTTGAAGTCTATTAATCGCAACTGTTTTGAGTTTACCCCATCATCAAAATTTATACTCCTTAAAACAGATCTATTTGATCCAATTTCTATTTTCACCGATTTGGAAGACCCAGGAATTATATTCAAACGAATTCCTTGCGTCTTTAAAACAGAAATCAAATCACCACTATCAATTACTTCATTTTTGCTATTATAAACTTGAACTCCTTGAGAAGGAAATGGGAGTTCAATTACAGCAGATTTAGCATTTCCTTCCCACAGAACCTGAGCCTGAAAAGTTTCAGGGATCTTACCTTGACCATTATATATAACCTGCCAAATATCCTGCCCTTCAGGTTCTAAGGTCACATCTGAAGTAACTGACCTTAAAGCGCTGACTTCCCAGTTTTTTAATCTCCAGCAACCTTTATGGGGATCATCGCTATGAACAAGTTCTTCACTCGAGTCCTCAGGAAATATGATCATTTTTTGCTTCCAACGAGTGATATTTCCACTTTCTATTATTGCTTCAACAGGTCCCTTAAAAACAGAACTAGTAGGTATAAATTTCCTATCACCCATTTTTATACGAAATGACTCAATAGACCTAACCCCATCTTCATTTTCTATATAGACTTTTGGCATCCCTCTAAATGCGTTTCTTGGGTTCAAGGAAATATGAGAAAGTGAATCCCCTACTACTTTTATAAACTTTTTTATTCCTGAAAAGCGTGTTCTAACTCGATAGACTTCATTACCTCTGTTAATAAAAGTCGCATCTCCATCAAATTCGTAGGCTTTGTATTCATCAAATATATTAGCGAACCCGAAATAAACATCATGTGTATTAATATTAATGTCATTGTGTAATACTACTACAAACTTTTTATCTGATATATCTTGACTCCCTTGTCCCTGAAAAATATAGGTTCCATCTTCATTCGGGAGGAATATCCATGGCAAATCTGCACACAGCTCTTCAGCCTGTAAATTTTTGCTTGTCCAGCTATTTCCATCCTTATCTCTAAGAGTAACTATGACCTTCTGATTGAAAATTACTCCTGAAAAACCGGCAATAACATTTGTGGAAAATTTATATTTATCAGAGGCTACTAATTTTCTCAGGCCTATTTCTTTTACTTGATCTCCACATTTTATTTCTACCACTAAAAATGAACTTAAATCAAAATTATTAGAAATTTCAAAATTCTGCTTTAATGACTCAATTTCGACCAAGGGTTCGAGATTGATCTTGATGTACAGACTTTGATACGATTCACTCGATACTTCAAGCTCTCTTTCAAATGAAATAAAACCTTTCCGCACTCTTGGGGTACTAGCATGAGCAACCTTTTTAATCAAATTTTCGATTATACTCGATGTATTATCATCACCAACTGATAAAGGAAATTTTCTTAACCACTTTGAAGAATGATCCTCCCATTCTCGTTTTAAAATTAATGGATCATTTGAATTTACATGAGACTTAAGATCAGTTAATACGATAATTACTTGAGCTAGTAGATGGTAGATTTCCACCTGCTGATAGGTCTTCGGTAAGTAATAACTAAGGTTTTCAACCCAAGTAGAGATCAACTCAAAATCTACAGTACTCCCTGAAACTAAATCAAAAACTCTATGCAGAACACGGACAACAGCACCGTTGTTTTCTGCAATTAAATTTATCGGTAACCCACCTTGAATTGCGACGCTACCTAAAAATCTTTTCCCGCCACTGTTATTTAACCCAATCCCCCAAGCTTTGAATCCATTTTCCACACACTCACTTCTTTTCGGAGCCGACCAGTCAGAATGATTAATATGAATATCATGCAAGATCTGATCCCAAGTCCAATGTCCTCCTGAAAATTTTCTTTTCCACCATTCAGATGCATATAAGACAAATAATTGATCAAACAATACTTGCCCAATTAAATTCGACGCACTCCGAAAAATTGTAACTTCTTTTACCCAGTTTCCCAGATACTTTTCAAGACAATTGAATTCTTCAGAAGTCATTTTATAGGTGTATAAATCTTCCCCAGAGGGCCGATCTAAACCTCTTTTTTGTAAGAATGTTCTTTTCCAATTAATTAATATTGAACTCCCGATAACCATAACTAAACTTGTTATTGAATTGACTTAAATCATAATAAACGCTAACTGTGCAGTTTAACTGCATTCTTAAATTTATGGCAATTAATAAAAATGCGATGCTTCGTTACTGTGTATTAGATCGTTGCTTTCGTAACCCCGGTCGCAACTATTTCATCGATGATCTTTTACACGAAGTAAACAAAGAGCTTGAAGAGTATAACGGTCCTGACTCAAAAATAAAACGCCGACAACTCTATGATGACATTAAGTTTATGAAGAGTGATCAGGGATGGTCAATTCCGCTGAAAACACATAAAGATGGAAGGAAAGCGCACTTTCGGTATTAGGACATTGAATTTTCAATCTCCAATCAGCCTTTAAACGAAAGTGAAAGCTTACAGATCAGTGCTGCCATAGAAGTACTTTCCCGGTTTTCAGGAGCTCCACAATTCGAATGGGTTCAAGAATTGATTCCGGTTTTAAAAGACCGCTTTGATGTAAAACTAATTCAAAGGAGATTATATCCATCGAATCAAACATCGATCTAAAAGGAATCGAACATCTTAGCCCACTTTATGAAGCCATCAATAAGGAACAGGTTCTCTGTATTAGTTATAAGGTTTAAAACTGACTACAGCTATTCCTTTTCCTTCCATCCATACTATTTAAAACAATACAACAATCGTTGGTTCGTGATTGGATTGAACCCAGATCGCGACACACCAACCTGGACCGTTGCTTTGGACCGTATCCTATCCATTGAGTACGTAACAGATACTTACCAATCGAGTGAGATCGACTGGAACGACTACTTCTATGATATAATTGGCGTTACCCGGCCAGCAGATAAAGAAGTTGAAACTATAAAACTCGAAGTTACCAAAGAGCAAGCTCCTTACATCGAAACCAAACCACTTCATCCTAGTCAAAAAACATATTGGGAAGACGATAAGCTAATCGTCGAAATTGAAGTCATTCCAAATTATGAGCTGGAGACTCTGATATTAAGTTTTGGGGAGAAGGTGAGGGTGCTTTCGCCAAAAAAACTATCGGAAATCATTTCAAAAAGAGTCTCCCTTGCATCGCGCAATTATCTATAAATTACTTCTCTAATTGGGTCATAGTTTATGCTAAGTGGTACACTTTTGTAAGAATGTGTGCACATTAAATTAATTCATCAATGAACGAAATAAGTGGTACAACAGATGGTACAGTGTTATTAAATAATGTCTTTAATGCTGCAAAATGACAATATATTTATACACTCATAATCGATTGGTCGGGGGTTCAAGTCCCTCTGGGCCCA
>Ga0316208_1001694_pt1 | contig 19910 bp, 16 predicted proteins | sample 3monopyrite_MG_FD_204944 | JGI IMG/M metagenome (GOLD analysis project Ga0316208, IMG submission 204944) | Microbial mat bacterial communities from mineral coupon in-situ incubated in ocean water Damariscotta River, Maine, United States -... | ecosystem: Environmental > Aquatic > Marine >...
GTTAATGAGGCTACAATCATAATAGACAAAGCCGTTGAATGTTCGGCTTCTTTACCAATATTATCAATAAAAGTTGAAAAATCAGTTGTACCATGTTGCATTAAGACAAATGAGATAATAGTTAAAACCACTAATTTGGTATATACCATTAAATCTTCAATTTTTCCCATCCCATTGACACTCCATACATTTATAGTGGCAAATACTCCAATAATTCCAATGGCAATTGTTTTTAGCAACAAAATATTATCAGCAAAACTTGTACTACTAATAGCATAAGACGAAAAAGTATATGCATATAACGCTAATGTGCTGATATATCCAAAAATAACAAACCATCCAATAACTGAAGCCGAAAAAGGAGATTTTGGGTAGTTTTTTTTGTAAAATGAATAAGTCGCTCCTTCATCTCCATAATATAACCCTAATTTAACGTAAGAATAAGCAGCCAATGCGGCAATCATTCCACCTATAACAATTGCTATAGGAGTTAAAACACCAATCATTGAAACTGATATACCTAGTATTGTGAAAATACCACCTCCTACCATACCGCCTAACGCTATTGCAATTAATTCTGTTAAACCTAGTTGTTTGTTCCGTTTTCTGTGTATCATTTAATCAATATTTTGTCATTTTGAAAGTCATTAAGGTGTGTTCTATTGTTGCTAAAATTAGTGTTCCGTTTTTATATTCATACGTGCTTTTATGCCCCGTATTATTATCTGTTACGAGATAACGACTTTGAGCTAAGGATTTTATTACCTTATAGTAGCCTTTAAATTCAGAGTATAATGTTTTTTGATTATTAGGTTCGTCAAAGTATAAAAGTCCACCAGAATAATTTATTACTTTTAAATATTTAGATACATGACCGTCTTCAGTTACCAAATAGCTTTGTCCTTTTTTTTCAGTGATTACAGAAGAGTGTTTACTACCATTTACAAATGTTGTAACCGAACTATACATTAAATTCCCATTTTTATATGTGCAGTTTAATCTATATTTTAAGTCAATGCTTAAAAACAATTTAACTTTAACATCACTCACAATTTTTATTTCAACAACATCATTTGTAGTTGTTTTGGAAACCGACATATCTCCCAAATAGACACCAGAAGAGGTAACTTTATATTTAGCTGTTTCTGCATAAGATAAATGACACAAAAATAGTAGGAGTAAAATAAATCTAAATTTCATTTAGTTTGTATTGTTGAGGAATGATAAGTATAGGACACTTTAAATGCTTCAATATTCCAGATTCCACACTCTTGTTTAATACTTTATGAATAACTGAATGTGTATGATGTCCAATTATAAATAAATCAGCATGCCACTCTTCAATCATTGTTTGTATTTCATGCTCAGGTTTTCCAATACTTACAAAGCTACTTAAATTTATCTCAGAATGCTCTTTTTTATTAATTCAAGAAATAATTTTGCGTTATTATACTCTATTTTTTCAATTTCTGACGGAAAAACGCCTGCATCAATATTTCCTATTGCGTAAGGAACAATATAAATCACTTCTAGTTTAGCCTTTGTTTTTTTTGCTAAATCTACAGCATAATTTAAAGCATGAATAGCAGAATCTGAGCCATCAACAGCAACTAAAATATTTTCAAAAATCTTCATATAATCCTAATCTATTTTTTACTGAATTTAATTCGCTTTCAAGATTTTCAACTTTTTGTAATAAATTAAAAATGACATCAATCCCTTCAATATTCACACGTAATTCTGTATGCATTCTGATTATTTTTTCAATTCTTCCAATATAGTCATGATGTAAACATAAATCTTGATCCATTGATATTAAATCGATTAAACCTATTTCGCTAAGCTCATTAAAAAATGATATTTCTAAGTCATAAGTTCTGCATAATTGAACCAATGGTATTAAATCTCCTCTTTCCATAATTATCTCAATTTTGCTAATTCGTTAAACAATTCCTTTTCTTTAGATGATAAATTTGTAGGCATATTAATATTATATGTGATATATAAATCACCATATTTACCTTTATTTTTATAAACAGGAAATCCCTTACCTTTTAATTTAACTTTTGCCCCATTTTGTGTTTCAGGTTTTACTTTTAATTTTACCTTACCTGTAAAAGTTTTTACCGTCACTTCACCGCCCAACAAGGCTGTACATAGATCCAAATCTACCGTTGAATATAAGTTACTTTTATCTCGTTTAAAATCAGTATTATTCGCAATTGAAAATTTAATGAATAAATCTCCATTAGTGCCACCATTAGGACCTTTTCCTCCATGCCCTTTTATTTTAATAACCTGTCCATTTTCAACTCCTGCAGGAATGGTTAATCGAATATTTTTCCCGTTTACAGTTAATGTTTGTTTATGAGATTCATAAACATCAGTTAAATTTAATTTCAATTCGGCATTAAAATCCTGACCTTTAAAATTATGTTGACGTCCACGTCCACCACCAGTTCCTCCAAACATAGAACTAAAAAAATCAGAAAAATCTTCACCTTCAAACTGAGAATATTCTTGCTGGCTATTTGTTTGTTGCTGACGTTGTTGTTGACGGGCTTTTTCAAATTCTTCTCCATGTTTCCAGTCTTTACCATATTTATCATACTTTTTACGATTTTCTGGATTACTCAACACTTCATGCGCTTCATTAATTTCTTTAAATTTTTGTTCAGAAACCTTATCATTAGGATTTAAATCTGGATGATATTTACGTGCCAACTTACGGTAAGCTTTTTTTATTTCGCTTTGAGTTGCTGTTTTACTGACTCCCAAAGCTTTATAATAATCTATATAATTCATAATTATAATGTGTACAATTAAGGGATTTATTTTGAGTAAAAGTAAGCATAATTTATGCTTGATTTTTCTTTAATTTAAAAAAAATGTCGGATTAACCAACCCGACATTTCATGTTTTCTTTCATTTTTTAAGAAATCGAAATCTGCTTAATAGGTTTAGGTTTAGCTTCCTCTTTTTTTGGAATATTAATAGACAAAATTCCATTTTTGTATGTAGCTGATATATTTTCATCTTCAACCAATTCAGGTAATGTAAAAGATCGTTTAAAAGATTTATAACTGAATTCTTTTCGGGTAAATTTTTCACCTTCTTTTGATTCAGACTCCTCTTTTATTTCAGAAGATATTGTCAACACATCATGATTAAGTTCAATATTAAAGTCATCTTTATCAAACCCTGGAGCTGCTACATCAACTATAAAAGCTTCTTCATTTTCTTTGATATTAATAGACGGTAAAGTCGAATCTAAATCCGAAAAATTATTATTTGACCAATTATCTATACCTGCGTTAAAAAGCTTATTTAACATGTTTGGTAATTGATTTTGGTATCTTACTAAAGTCATAATTTATTTTTTTAAGTTAAACATTTAATTTTCATTTTTTACACTTCAAAAAAAATACCAGCTCTAAAAACAAGACATTATGACGTGGTAAATGTATCATTCATGACAAAAAGTCGTAACAATATTGGTTTTGAGTTGTAAAATTGACTTAGTTAATAAGTAAAAAATTAACTACCCCACTCAGAAGCATAAAAAAATTGTAAATGTTATTTCAACCAAAAAATTTAACTTGTCTTTTTGCCAAATTTATATATAATCAATTCTGCAATAATCAAATTTGGAAGCCAACCCAACCAAGCTACAATTCTATATAAATCCATTGGTGGCACTTCATAAATGTAATTTATAATGGTAAATTACCACAGTCGAAAAGTAATAGCCGACAATGTTAAAGCATAACTTCTTATCATATATTTTTGATGCAAAGTATAAACTTTTTGTTTTACTTTAACATAGGCCATATAAGTAAAATACCACCATAGAATTGCTAACATAGTGAAAGAAGTCATAGACAACCAACCTCCATTAGCTAATAACCCCATAATTAAACCTGACGGCCCTGTTAATTCAGGTAAAATTACTGCTATTGTTTTTTTTGAAAACGAAAATGATGGCATGTATACGGCAACATCTGAATTATACAACCAATTGGGTAAAAAAATAGCTTTTGGAAAAGGCACGTTTGTAAAAAATAAAATTTTACTTTCAGAAAAAATTGGCTACACATAATATTTTTAAATCAACTTTTATAATTAATCTAATTTAACTAAATTTGTTTGATACTTATCCAATTAAAATAAATTAGCGATTGGTTTATGCGAAATATAGGTTATAGTTGCGTATATTTTGATGTTAGCAGTAATTACAATAAATGGGGATTTCAAAGAAAAATAAAAGAAAATTAATTTTCCAAAGTTGGGATTATTTACTGCCCTCCGTTTCTTATTTTAACCGTTACCAACAATGAAGATGAAGAATAATATATTTACAATATTAATCCCTATTTCACTTATTGTTCTAATGGGCTTCATTTCGAAAAATGATTATTCTCCAATGATTGTTCATTTAAAAGGAACAATTATTAACTTAAAAACAGGAAAACCTATAAAAAAATCAATACTGTACTTTAATGAAAAAGAAATGAATGAAATTGACTTTCGTCCTGATGATTCATTTATAGATAACTGTAAAACAAATTCAAAAGGTGATTTTTTAATTGATACTTATCTTGACAAAAATAAATTTCAGACTTGGTTAAAAGTTGAAGAATTTGCACAAATAAATATTCTAATGCCAAACATAGACACTACAAATGATAGAGTCATAATAGACTTGGGGAAAATATATGTTGTCCCTTATGATATTGAATTAGAAGTGGAATCACATAATATGCCAACATTAAAGAAAAAGAAAAAATTGAAATATGAAAAGTACTCTATAAATGAAGTAGATTCAATTTTCAATTTAACTGGACATAATTATGACATGGAATTAAATCAAATAGACACTATATCTGGGTTAATAACAAGATATAATTTTGGACATGATCGCCCAAGAGGCACAACCATTAAAAAATACAAACAGATAACTTTTAGTAAAACGATAGAATAAAGTTACTAACACTAATTATAGTTAATACAGATTTAACTATAAATCAAAAGTACAGAGCATTTAACAGAGACCGCCAAATCTTTTGATTTGGCTATTAAGAAGAAAAAAATAATAACAAAATAAAAAGTTTTGGCTATGTGCGTTATCGAAAGTTTCGTTACTCTTAATCCGTACTAAACATAGTCAAACTGTAAGTTAATTTTACTTAAAAAATATAAAATGAATCAAAATATAAACATGGCCGTTTTAATTGACGGAGATAACATACCATCTGCACATGTAAAAGAAATGATGGAAGAGATTGCTAAATATGGCAACCCAACAATCAAAAGAATATATGGTGACTGGACAAGTCCACATTTATCAAAATGGAAAAATATGTTGCTTGAAAATGCAATAACACCAATTCAACAATATGCATATACAACAGGTAAAAACGCTACTGATTCAGCAATGATAATTGATGCAATGGATATTCTTTACTCCGAAAAAGTAAATGGGTTTTGCTTAGTTTCAAGCGATAGTGATTTTACAAAATTAGCAACAAGATTAAGAGAGGCGGGAATGAAAGTAATAGGAATTGGGGAGAAAAAAACTCCAAATCCATTTATTGTTGCATGTGATAAATTTATATATATCGAAATTCTTAGAAAAAAATCGACAAAGAAAGAAAACACAAATCAAAAAGAAAAAGATAGTATAGACAAGATAACATCAAAAGTCATTACATTAATATCTTCTACAATTGCTGATTTATCTGATGAAGATGGCTGGGCATTTCTTGGAGATGTAGGGAGTTTACTTCAAAAAAAGCAACCTAATTTTGATTCAAGAAATTATGGTTTTGAAAAATTGACACCTTTAATAAAGTCAATTGGTAAATTTGAATTGGAACAACGAGAAAACCCAAAGAGTAAACATAAATTGATTTTTGTAAAGAAGAAATAATTCGTAAAGTCAATCAACTATTTGAAAATTTATTAAATGCTAAATATCTAATCTATTACAGTTTTTTAAAGGCAATCAATTAAAGTTTCTAATTTAATACCTCTTGAGCCTTTTAATAAAATAAAATAATCTTTAATTTGAGATAAATCTTCATTTTCTACGAGCGCTTTTGTTGTAAGATAAGTTGCAAAATTAGATGATTGTTTTGAAAATTCAATCCCAACCAAAATGGCTTTTAGTTTTTTTTGTTCTAAAATATGAATAATATTTTGATGTTCTTCACCTGTAATATGACCTAATTCTAACATATCCCCTAAAATCAGTAATTTATTATTGGCTTTTATCATTTCAAAACTATGAATAGCTGACTCCATTGAAGTTGGATTTGCATTATAACAATCCACAATTAAGGTATTGCGTTCTGTTTTTTGAACTTGTGAACGATTATTAGAGGGAATATACGCACTTAAAGCTTTCGATATCTTTGATTTGTCCACGTTAAATGTAACACCAATTGCAATAGCTGCTAAAAAGTTTGTAAAATTATATTCGCCAATTAAGTTTGTTTTAATAATTTGAGATTGAAATTGAGATGTAGCCCATTTAAAATTTACGAAAGGCGTTAATTCAAGTAAATCTCCGGTTATGTAGGCATTTTTAGTTGCATAAGTAATAGTTTCAACATTTGGCAACTTGCTTTTTAAGGTATCATCTTCATTATTTATAAAAATTGTTCCTTCTGATTTTTCAATAAAATTATATAGTTCAGTTTTTGTATCAATAACCCCTTGACGAGAACCAAAACCTTCAATGTGTGCTGTTCCAATATTTGTAATAATCCCATGTGTTGGCTCGGCTATGTCAACCAACTCTTTTATGTCTCCTGGTTTATTCGCTCCCATTTCAATTATGGCAATCTCATGGGTTTTATTCAAATTGAGTAAAGTAAAAGGCACACCTAAATGATTATTTAAGTTACCTTGAGTCATTAATACATTGTATTTTTGTTTGAGCACTTCACCTATTAGTTCTTTTGTGGTTGTTTTTCCATTACTACCAGTAATACCTATAACGGGAATATTAAATTGTTTACGGTGAAAATTTGCTAATTTTTGCAAAGTTTCTAAAACAGAATCTACTAAAATATAATTCTCATTTAAAACAAATTTTTGTTCATCAACTATGGCATAAGTACATCCATTTTCAATTGCTAGATCAGCATATTTATTTCCATTAAAATTATCCCCTTTTAGCGCAAAAAACAATGCTTTTTTTTCAATTTTACGGGTATCTGTGCAAATGCCCTTAGCATTTAAAAAAAGTTGATGTAGTTGTGAAATTTCCATTTAAATTAAATATATGTTCAAAAATAAAAAAGAAGCGTTTACAAAAAACGCTTCTTTTAATACTTTTATAAACAATTAAAGTTTTATTGATTAATCACTTTAAATGCAGTACGTCTATTTTTTTGATGTGCGATTTCTTTTTCATCTTCAGTAGGAAGTGCTTTAATATATTCAACCGTATATGTTTCCATTTCACCAGCTTCATTTGGTATTTCAACAGGTTCTGTTTCACCGTATCCTTTAGATTGAAGCCTAGCAGGGTCAATTCCGTTGGCGATTAAATAATCATATACACTTTTTGCTCTTCTTTCAGATAAATCTAAATTATAAGCATCAGAACCACGTTGATCTGTATGTGCTCTAATTTCAATTGCGATATCACTATTTAATTCTAAGAATTTAACCACATTATCTAAAATTTCTTTAGAAGCAGGTCTTAAAGTTGCTTTATTAAAGTCATATTCAATCCCTTCAATTACCATTTCGCCTTCAGGAATTTTTCTTAAATAAAAATCTTGCTCATATACTTTAGATTCTGTTTCTCCAATATTAGAAATTAATGCTTGACTAGCAAAATACTTATCTTTGTGTGCTTTTAAAAACAGTTCAACATCTGGAATTAAAGCTTGTTCATAATAACCATTTTCATCTGTTTTAACAGAGAAATGTTGCCATTTAAATGAAACATCTTTAAAGTCAACTGTTGCATTAGGAATTGGTTCTCCAGTATCTTCATCATACACATATCCTTTTAAAACAAAATCGATTTCAGGTGTTTTAATTTGATAAACTTTATTACAAAATTGTTTTAAATTATATACTGTATCACATTCACTACATGCTTCTCTATCAGAAGTCAAATATCCAATTTTAGACTTTTCATCTAAAATATAATAACTATCATCACGACTTGAGTTAGCTGGTGCTCCTATATTTGTTACAGTTCCAAACCAATCATTATTGTCATTCCATTTTGCTTGAAAAATATCCATTCCACCATAACCAATATGACCCTTTGATGCGAAAAACAAAGTTTTAGTTGACGCTTGATAAAAAGGGCTAATTTCATCATCAGGCGTATTAATGTATGTCCCCATATTTTGAATGTTAGAGGTGAAACCTTGATCATTGATATCAACAACCCAAATATCCATTCCTCCTTCACCTCCAGGACGATTAGACGAAAAATATAACTTTGTACCATCTCTTGTAATATATGGATTCATTGATTTAAAGCCTGGTGCATTTACATCAGGCCCTAAAGCTTGAGGCTGAAGCCATTGTCCATTTACTTTTTTGGTTCTATAAACAGTCGTATTATTATGATTTAGTGGATCTGCAGAAGTATAAAATAAAATATTTCCGTCTGGCGAAATAGATGCACTCCCTTCATGAAAGTCAGCTGTATTCACGCTATAAGGAAATTTTTCAGAAGATAAAAAGTTACCTTCTTCATCAATCTTAACAAGATAGATATCCAATAAATAATTTTTTAGGGCATCATGTTTATAGATTTTACCAGAATCTGGATGCGCAGATGAAAATATCATATATTCATCAGAATAAAATTGCATACCAAAACTCGTTGAACCAAAATTAACAACCGAATCTAGATTTGTAATGTAAAGTTTTTTAGTTCCGTTTTCAGGATTTTTTGCAAACTCACAATTTACAATTTTAGAGTCAGCTAATTTGTAAAATTTATTATCTGAATTTCCATTTTCCTTTTTAAACTCTTCAAATTGAGCTATTGCCTCATCATACTTATAGTTTTTCATCAATGTCAACCCATAAAAGTACCTTGAATAAGGAAATTCTTCTTTTGGATTTCTAATCGCAGACTCAAACCAAACTTCAGCATTTGTGTAGTCATTGGTTTTAAGATAAGCTTCAGACAATTTATGAATGATTCTGATTTCTTTAATAGTAGGATTTGTAGGTGGTTTTATAGCCCCTGTTTCAGTTGGTTCAGGTTTTTTAAAGTCAGCCGTAATATTGTAAGGATAATATATTGCCTCTTGATCTTCTTTTATTTTAAACAAAACAAAAGAATAATAGTGAACAGCATAAGAATATAGTCCATTTTGCATGGCTTCATCTCCTTGTTCTTCAAGTTTTTTATTTGATTGTCCAAATGCAGTTCCAAATGCAAATAGAATGGTAAGTATAAATAATTTTTTCATTTGTATATTATAATTTTGGACAAGTTGGTAATGGATGTGGTTCTGGTGTGTCCCACACATAAGTTAATGAAAATTCAGTTGCTCCTCTTCCGTTAGAAACAGTGCTTAATGTCGATATGTTAAAATCATAACTAATTCTAGCAGTAAAACCAGCATATTTACCACCTAAATCAATTACAAGTGCATCATTATCATCTCTATAATAGAATCCGAATAATAAAAACAAATCAGAATCCGACAAATAGTATTGACCTAAAGCACCAATATTAATTTCTTCAGCTTTCTTTTGTAATTGAATAAAAACTTTTGGTGTTACAGACAATTTATTTGTAATTCTCCATCTTGTCCCCAATGCTATTTGTGTTCTGATAGGTAACTTATTGTTAACGCCTAAAAATGATTCTGTAGGCATATTCACATGGTAAAAAGTGGCACCAATAAATGGATTTAATCTTGAATGGTAATTTGCATAAGTGTACATTAATCCAGCATTTGCATCCAAATTAAAGAATCCTCCTGTTGCAAAATTTTCACCAGACGATAAACTGGTATTAAATTCTCCACCATTTGTTTTTACATATTGATTGGCAAAAGTTAAACTAGATGCTTTGATACTTTTTTGAAAAAATCCGACTTGAGCACCAAAGCTTAAAAAATGTTGCTTTTTAGCACCTAATCTTAATTTATAAGCTGCAGATGGCATAACAGACACAACATTATAGCCTCCAATTCCGGCTCTAAAATTAGCAATCTGTCCACCAAATCCCCAGTCTCCTTTATTCAAATCAAAAGCAACTAATCCAGTTGTAAATGGATTGGTTGCAACAGCCGACCATTGGTTTCTATATTGAGCGTGCAACCTAAACTCTCCCATAAATGAGCCAGTCAAAGCAGGATTAACATTTAATGCAGCTGCATCATATTGTGACAAGTGAAAATCTTGATTCCAACTGTTAAAAGCGAATGAAGTAATCGCTAGACTAATAATAATTAATTTTTTCATTCTTATTTTATCTAATTAATGAAATATCACCCGAAATCTCTACAACTAATCCATCAGCTGTTGTGACAACCGCAGTGTAAACATATACACCTAATGGTTGATCAACACCTTTATATGTTCCGTCCCATCCATCTGAATTAATATCTGTTGTTTGGAAAATTATTTCTCCCCAACCATTATATATTTTAAAATCAATAGCATCAAATACACCACCTAATACCATTGCAAAATCATTTGCACCATCTCCATTTGGAGAGAAAGCTGTTGGTACATCAGGACCATACATGATGTTAATTAAATTTATAACTGTATCTCTACATCCATTAGCATCAAAAACAATTAATTGAACATCAAACGCTCCAGCGTCTTCATACGTATTGATTGGATTTTGAATACTTGATGTATCTCCGTCTTGAAAATCCCATTCCCAAGCTACAATTGTAGAGTTAGAAGAAGTAGATTCATCTGTAAATTGAATATCCTCTGATACTTCTCCTGGATTAGGTGTTGCAGAAAATTCAGCAGTTGGTTTTGGATAAATTTCAGAGTTAACTGTTACCGAATTCGAACAACCATTTCCTGATGTTACGGTTAAAGTAATATCATAAAAACCGGCACTTCCAAATGGATGATTTGGATTTTGCTCAGTAGATGAAGTTCCATCTCCAAAATCCCATGCCCAAGATACTATTGTTGTATCACTCACTGTTGAAGAATCAATAAAAACAGCACCATAAACACAAGGTTCAGGCGAAACAAACGCTACAATTGGTGTTTCATAAACTAATACATCTTGAACTAAAGTATCAATACATCCGTTTAATGATGTAACGATTAGTTGTACTGGGTTGATTCCTGCATTATTAAAAATATAGTTTGGATTTTGAGCTGTAGATATTCCACCTGTTTCAAATAACCAATCCCAATTTGTAATGGGCTCAACACTTGTTGAACCATCAGTAAACACTGTAGGCATATCCGAACAAACAACTGTAGATGTGAAAGCTACAATTGGAGACGGAATAATATAAATTGTTGTGGTATCAAAAATTGTTTTACAACCGCCATTGTCTAGAGAATGAAATACAATTGCTACTGAATCTACTAATAAATCAGCAGGACCATTTGTATAATACACTGCCACACCAGTATCTGAAGGCATAAAATTACCATCCCCTAATGTTTCCCACCAACCATTTCCGGTTGACGAATTAGATTGTAATAATATATCGTAACCAGCACATGTTGTATCTGTTGCAATAACGTTTAGAGTAGGCGCTGGATTATAAAATATAAATAAAGTATCAGATATATTTGGACATCCTGAATTATTTGATGTTGTAATTGCTAAAGTCACAAATCCTTGAGAAATATCAAATGCAGATGGTGTATAAGTCGTTGTTGTAGCATTTACATCTCCAATTGTACCCGTACCGTTTGGTGTGTCCCAAGTTGTGTTGACAGCATTTTGGAAGGTAGCAGAAATATCTTGATATATAGAATCTGCACAAACATTAATATCTAAACCGGCATCAACAATTGGATCTGCCAAATAGGTTATTAATATTGTATCTTTATCTTCAGCACAATACCCATTTCCTGTTGTTGTTAAAATTAACTCAGTTTGTCCAGCAGTAATCTCAGCTAAACTAGGATTATAAGTCGCATTAAGTTGGTTGGCATTTAAGTTAAAAACACCTCCACCATTTGACCAAGTTCCACCAGTTGCACTTCCTACTAAACCGTTTAAAACTAAAGATGGAGCAGCGACACATAATGCAGTATCTAAACCAGCGTTTGCAATAACAGCATATTGTATAAATAATGGTTTAACCATTGTATCTTTACAACCAACACTTGATGTCACAATTAATTGAACATTATAAGTTCCTCCCGGATTAAATATATGTGTTTCGTTTTGATTTAATGATGTTGTACCATCTCCAAAATCCCATTCCCATTGTGTCATTGTTGCCGCACTTACAGTTTGATCAGTCATTGACACAATCGAATTAACACAGGCAGTATCTACCATTGTAAAGTCAGTTGTTAGTTCAGAGATATTTAAAACATAAGTTGCAGAAGTTTGACATCCTGTATTTTTCTGAGCCAATAATGTCACAGTATAACTCCCATAAGAAGGATATGTAAATGTTGGTTCAAAAGCATTACTTGTATCTGCTGGGTTACCTGTTCCAAAATCCCACCAAAAATCACTAGCTGTTGGGTCACTCAAATTAGAAAAAGTAATATTTAAACCAGAACAAGCGTCAACAGGACCGATACTCGCAACTGGTGCTACTTTTACGGTTTGAGTTTTAGTAATTGAATCTACACAACCTAAATCAGAAGTAACAATTAATTGAACATTAAAATCTCCTGCAGACGAATAACCATGTGTTGGGTTTTGAGCAGTAGAATTACTTCCATCTCCAAAATCCCATTGCCAATTCGTTAAATTACCATTTGAAACAGTTGATTGATCAACAAAATTAACTAATGAGTTAACACAAACTGTATCTAAATCAAGAAAATCTGGAATTAATTCAGTTAATTGAATTGTGTAAGTAGCTGTATCGGCACAAGCTGTTCCTTTTTGTGCAACAAGCGTTACATTATAATTCCCATAAGAAGAATATGTAAATGATGCATCTTGTGTATTTGCGGTATCAGCTGGAAAACCAGTCCCAAAACTCCACCAAAAACCACTCGCTGTAGGATCAGATGCTGACGTATAATTAACTGCCAACCCATTACAGCCAGGCATTGGTGTAATACCTGCTTGAGGTGGTACTCTCGCATTTATTACTTTAGTGACGGTATCGGTACAACCTTGATCAGAAAATACAATTAATTCAACATTATAGTTTGTTGGTGAATTATAAGCGTTTGTTGGATTTTGCACTGTTGATGTATTCCCGTCTCCAAAATCCCATTGCCATTGATTTACTGTACCGGTTAACACTGTGGTTTGGTCAGTCATTGTAAAAGTTTCACCAACACAAACCGTATCAGTCATTAAAAAATCAGGCGTAATCCCTGACACGATTAAAGTATAATAAGCAGTATCAGCACAAGCCGTTCCAGCTTGAGCAGTTAAAGTGATATTATAAGTTCCTAAACCTGGATAAATGTGAGTCGGTTCAAAAGCAGTTGACGTTGGCGAACCATCACCAAAATCCCAAATAAAACCATTTGCACCAGCTCCAGATGTATTAATCATTTGAATTGAAGTTCCTGCACAACCATTAATAGCACCTATTCCTGCTTGTTGTGGTGGTGGACAATTTACAACATTAAATTGAAAATCTCTTGTTACTCTACCTATCAAAATACCATCACGATATTCGTCTATTAGTACACCAACAACATATTGTCCTAAAGCAACAGGAGAACCTGAAATATATCCAGTTTGCGGATTAATTGTTAATCCTGGTCCAGCCCCAGCATCCAAAGGGTCATTTGCACTGAAACCAGGTAACCATGCTACACTTGTACTTTGCCAATTATTTGGCGGTGTACCCACAACATAACCAATACCCGAATAAAATGTAAATGAACCATTATCACCATTATAAGGCGTATAAAAGGAATAGACAAGAGAATCCCCATCTAAATCTGATGCGCCAAAATCTAATGCCAAATCAATATTATTACAAACAAAAACTGGTGGAAAATTTGAAATTACCGGACTTGAATTTGTTAAATATATATTATTATCAGGAACATAAGCGTAAAACGTTTCGAACATATTACCCGGATTAGAAATATTATTAATAGAAAAATTTCTACAACAATATTGTGAGTACAGATGATAACCGCCGGTACCTGCAGGCAAATTGATAATTATTGAATAAATCGCTTCTTCAACACAAATCCCAGGATCAACAACACAAGTATCAAGTGGAGGGTTTAATGTATCTCTTGACAACATAGGTAGTGTAAAGTCCGCAAAAAATGTTCCATTTCCACGATCAATCCTTACAATTGCATTTGTAGGAAAATCAACACTGGCAGGATCACAATCACGATATAGATTAACAATCAGTTTATATGAAGCACCTCCCAAATGTTCATACTGTATCTCCCCCCCAACAATATGCGTAGCATTTGAAGAGAAAGCTGTAACCAATACAACTAAAATAAGTAATATTTTTTTCATAAGTCGTTTTTATAATACATCAAGAAATCTCAATATAATTTACGAAATTACAATAATATTTTGAATCACGAAAATTTTATTTCTATTTTATCAGTAAAAAGTATAAGTTAGTAGATTAGATTTTGAGGTTTAACTAATTTTACCTAAATTTGTAGATTGTACTTGAAAAAAAATAAAAATGATAAATAAAACTACCCTACTCTTTAGTTTATTAATTGCTACATTTCTTTCTACTGCTCAGATAAACATTCAATGGGAGTCTAGATTAGATGGAACAGGAAATTACATAGACCAAGTTGTTGATTTTGAACTAGACGGTTCGGGAAACACTTTTGTGACAGGAACTTCATTTAACGGAACAGATTATGACGTTGTTACAGTAAAATATGATAATTCTGGCGCTCAGTTATGGACCAACACTTACGGTGGTGGTGGTTTAGATGAAGCAAAAGCATTAACTGTTGATGGTAATGGAGATGTTATTGTAACTGGGGCGAGATTTATAAGTGGAAATGATTGGGATTTATTTGTATTAAAAATAAACGGATTGACTGGTGCACAAAGTTGGGCAAATGTGTATGCAGGTTCAAACTTATATGACATTGGCAATGATGTTGCTGTTAACGCTGCAAATGAAATTTACGTTGTTGGTGAATATAACTTTTCGGCTACAGATTTAGATTATATTGTTATTAGATATTCAAGCGCAGGTGCTCAAACAGCATTAACTAGTAATGGGGGTGGGCTATCTGATAGAGGTTTGTTTATTGAATTAGATGCCAGTTCTAACGTATATTTAGGTGGAACAAGAGAGTATGCCAATACTGCTACATATTTTGATTTTAGAGTAATGAAATTAACAGCAGATTTGTCTGCCATCACTTGGACGAGTTACGGTGATTCTGGATTTAGTAATATTGATTCTCCAAATGCCATGACAATGGATGCTGCAGGAAACATTTATATTGGAGGACAAGGATTTGTAAACACAGCTGAGGGTGACGATTATTTAGTTTTTAAATTTAACAATGCAGGAACATTACAATGGCAAAAAATGTACTCAGGAACTGATGGTACAACAGATAAAATTAATGCACTAGTAGTTGATGATGCAACTAACAACGTATTTGTCACTGGAAAAATTAAATCAGCCGCAACAGCAGAAGATTATATGACAATTGCTTACAATTCAATTGGAGATACAATTTGGACGAAACAATTTACAACAAATGGATTAGGCTTGGATGAAGCAACCGATATTCAACTGTCAGCAAATAGTTTTTTATATGTTACAGGGTATAGTGAAAGTACTACAAATAATGATTATCTCACATTAAAATACGACTTAAATGGAGTAGAACAATGGAATACTCGATTTGACGGACCAGCTAGTAATAGTGATAAAGCGGTAAGAATGAGATTAGATGCTTCTGACAATATCTTTATAAGTGGATCAAGTCACGGTGGAAATACAACAAATTTAGATTATAGTACCATTAAATATTGCCAACTTGAAACATTAGCTTCTGCTGATGTAGCAATTTGTGCTGGTCAATCAACGACTTTAACAGCAACATCAGTTGGCAACTTGGGAAGTAACTTTTTATGGAGCGTGGTAACAGGAGAAGCTATTACTGGTGCAAATTTCTCATGTACAAGTTGCACATCAGCTGTTGCATCACCATCCATAACAACAACCTATGCAGTCAGTAGTCAAAGTGCATCTGGATGTATTGACTATGATACAGTAACTGTAACAGTCAATTCTATCCCATCACCTACGGTTTATAATGCGACATCTTTAACTTTTTGCGTAGGTGATTCAGTACAACTTTATACTGATACATACTCAGCTTATTCTTGGACAAACGGAAGTACAAACATTTCTACTTACGCCCTAACAGCAGGAACACATACTGTAACAATTACAGACATCAACGGGTGTCAAGCGAGTGCTAGTGCAACTGTAACTATCAATACTTTACCCACTGTGGATGCAGGTATAGCTCAAACAATTTGCCCTGAAAACACAGCACAACTTCAAGCTAGTGGTGCTACTAGTTATGCTTGGGATGTAGATGCTACTTTATCTCAATTATTAATTGACAACCCGGTTGCAAATCCAACAGTTCAAACTAAATATTATGTTACAGGAACTGATGGTAATAATTGTTCGAATAGAGATTCTGTTATTATTTCATTATTTACCTCACCAACTGTAACTGCTGGTCCAGCTACAACAATCTGTGTAAATGATTCAGTTCAACTGAATTCATCAGGTGCAACTACGTATCAATGGGACCCACAATCTTCAATGCCAATTCAAAACATTAACAATCCTTGGGTTTACCCAACTTCACAAACTAAATATATTGTAACCGGTACAGATGGAAATGGATGTACAGCAAGAGATTCAGTAACGATATCAACCAATAATTTGCCTAATATCAATGCTGGGGTTGACCAAACAGTTTGTGAAGGAGATTCAGCTCATATTTTTGCAACAGGCTCTTTAACATATCTATGGCAAAACGACCCAACTTTAAGCGATATAAATTCATCTAATCCTTGGGCAAAACCTTCTACAGATAATACATACATTGTTGAAGGAACAGACATTAATGGTTGTAAAAACACAGATACAGTAACTGTATTTATTAATGCCTATCCAAATGTTAATGCTGGATTAGATACTGCTTTATGTATTGGAAATTCTATCCAACTACAAGCCAGTGGAGCAACTAGTTATTTATGGAACGCTTCACCGACTTTAACACCTATTAATATTTCTAACCCAACCGTCAATCCAACTGTTTTAACCACATACGTAGTTCAAGGAACTGATGGGAATGGATGTAAAAATACTGATACAGTTAGCGTATCTGTAAATCCATTACCAATTATATCTGCAGGAACTGATGCTTTTGTTTGTGATGGTGATTCTACTCAATTAAATGCAAGTGGAGGTTTAACTTATGTTTGGTCGTTCCACCCTACTTTAGGCTCATTAATTGGAGCTAATCCTTGGGCATACCCGACACAACAAACAACATACACTGTGCAAGGTACAGATGCAAATGGTTGTAATGATGTAGCTACTGTTATTATTGGTGTGAATCCAAATCCTTTGGCGCCATCTATAACACAAGACAGTATTTATTTAATTTCTGATAGTTTAACTGGAAATCAATGGTATTTAGATGGGAATTTATTAACAGGAGAAACAAATGACACATTAGCTTATAGTAATTACAGCAATGGAGATTACACCATTATTTACACAGATGGAAATGGATGTTCTTCTGCTTCTGATGCCATAAACGCAACTGTTACTATTGTTGATGTAAGTGTTCCTGAAAATCCAAACTTATTAGAATTATCAGTTTATCCAAATCCTACAACCGAAATTATAAATGTAGAAGCAAGTGAATTAATTGACTATATTATTATTACTGATTTAAATGGAAAAATAGTTTATAGAGAAAATAACATTAACTCTACTACCCTAACCTTAAATTTATATGAATTAACAAGAGGAATTTATATTATAAAAATTGGTTCTAAAGATAATTACAATTTTAAGAAAATTATTAAAAGTTAATTTCGCCACAAACTCTTTATAAAACGGTTTAGTTTAGTTACTAAGTCGTTTTTTTTTGTTTAAATTTCCAACCTTTTTATTATTTATAACATCTTATAATTAAATGTAATAACTTAATTATGAAAACAATAATTTTCACAATCATACTCTTAGCGACTCAACTTTGCTTTAGTCAAAGTACAAATGAAGAAGGTGTTCTGATCATAGAGAAACCAACGCTATTAAAACCAACTGAAAATGAAGTTAAGCAAGAATCTAATATTCCTGTACAAATAAAAGTTACCGAAACAGAAAATAAAATAATCACGACCAAATTATACCCCAAAATGGTAGTTATAAAAACAGAAAACAAAGACTAATGAAAAAATTAATCTTCACATGCTCTTCATTTTTTATAGCCTCTTTGATTTGTTTTAGTCAAGGCAGCAGTTGTGGGGCACCAATATCTTTAGGAACACCTAGTTCTACAACCAATTGTGCTACACAGTCAAATGGTACAACAGGTTCGTCTGGCTGTCCAGGTAGTGGATATGGAGGGAATTCAAATGGATTAACTTATTTTAGTTTTTGTACGAATGCAAATGCAGACTGCATAGAGTTCGATTTTTCGAATGGTACTTCTTCAGGGAATTGGAGTGCAAGAATTTTTACAACTGGTTGTGGTGCATTTGTTGACGGAAGCTGTTTAGGTGACATAGGAACAGGAGCAACATTCACAAGTAGTGCAGCAGGGCTTGCAGCAAACACTTGCTATGTTTTACTAATTTCAAATGAAAACTCAGGAAGTTTTACCGTATGTACTCAAACTAATCCATTACCTAATGATGACTGTAATGGTGCCCTTTCTATTGATAGTAATCCTTTATCAACAGACAATAAATGTGCAACGCCAGGACCAACAACAAACACTCCCACTATAACGCCAGCTATGCTTTGTGCTGGATCTTTAGAAAACACTTCTTGGTACACTTTTACCGTTTTAAATACTGCTGATGTTATTGTCACGATTGACAACATCACTTGTGTTGGAGGAGCATCTGGTTATCAAATCGGTTATTTTACTGGTGCTTGTGGTACCTTATCTAATTTAGGTTGTGTAAGTGGAACTGGCGGAACTGCTACTACTACAATTACAGGTTTAACTGCTGGCGAACAAGTAACAATCGCAATGGATGGGAACGCTGGTGCTGTATGTGATTTTGACATTAGTGCTACTAATACAGTATTACTCCCTATAAAACTAACCTACTTTAGAGTAACTCAAGAACATCTTGGATTAAATATTTTACAATGGGAAACTGCATCAGAATTGAATAATGAAAAATTCATCATTGAAACTTCACATAATACTGAAATTTGGACAGAATTGGGTGTTGTTGATGGTGCAATAAATTCAAGCTCTGCTAATGAATATTCTTACTCGGATTATTCTCCAAGTGGAACAACAACCTACTACAGATTAAAGCAAATAGATTTTGATGGTAACTATAGTTATTCTAGAATTGTTTCAGTACCAAATAATAATTCAAAAAAGACGGTTGTTGGAAAATATGACCTATTAACCTGAACTCGATTCTAAAATAGAGCAACTTGAGTTGTAAATTCTTCATCAAATTTGATTGATGGTTTTTTAGGGAAAAATGAATATGCAATAAGTGCAGCAATAGTATTTGCAATAAAGCCATT
>Ga0316208_1001695_pt1 | contig 19886 bp, 25 predicted proteins | sample 3monopyrite_MG_FD_204944 | JGI IMG/M metagenome (GOLD analysis project Ga0316208, IMG submission 204944) | Microbial mat bacterial communities from mineral coupon in-situ incubated in ocean water Damariscotta River, Maine, United States -... | ecosystem: Environmental > Aquatic > Marine >...
ATTTCACAAACCGGTCATTAGTGAGAATAACCTTTCCACCATTATCAACAACATATGCACTCTTTTTCCCCTCTATGCCTTGTTTAAATGTTGTTAAAATTTCAGAAATATTATCAAGATTAACTTCTATGGTTAACAAGCCAATAAGTTTTATATTAGAATCATCAGTAATAGGAGTAACAAAAAGGACACCGGGGCCATTATCTAAAACGGTGGCTTCTGATACATAAACCTGTCCTTGCTTGGCTTTTATAGCGGCAAGATATAAACCTTTATACTCCGGATGTAGCCGCCAAAATAAATCGCCTTTTTCATTTTGAACACCAGAGCTGGCAACGATTGTTCCATCAGTACCAAGAATATCTATATCATCAATCCATTTATTTTCGTGAACAATTTCAGTCAGATATTGGATTTTTGAATTAACATTTTCCTGTTCCAGCACATCCGCTTGCGAAATCACCCTGGCATCGATGATGCGTTCATCAATAAATTCATTTATTGAATAACTCACCAAAACTGACTGAGCTTGCAGCTCTTCTTTGATGACGTTAGTTAATGCATTGGATGAACTGTAAAGACTTATTAGCGTAAATATTACGATCGGTATAAGCACAGCAAACACAGCAGCAATACTTATCATTGCTTCAAGCGACAACCTTTGTTTCTCTATGCTATTTTTCATGTCGAAGCCATTTCAGTAAAAGCACCATAATGTTCGATAAAGCGGGGCTTTTTTATTCTTCGCAGAAAAAATAACCCCTTTTAATCATAGCATTAAATTTAAGTACTACTATCCTTTGTTCAAGATTAGTAGCTTAAAATATCAGAACAAAACTCAGGGACTTCTACAGAAACCTTACCGGGCCGGTAATATATGCGGTTATTAGTCTAATTAATTGTTGATGGTTAAAAATATAATATTCCTAATAAACTAAGGGAATAAATGTTTTAAATCATGAATAAAAATATGGATATGTTTGGTAAGCCCCACCTTAATAAATACAAGATAAAAATACTCAGGCTTATCGAAAAATCTTATGCTACGTATATACAAGCAGGCTCAATAAAACTTATCCACTATGCTACTAAGTAATATCTTTTTATAAAACAATGTGCAGGTATATTATGGGTTATCATTAATCATCTAAACCTTCAATAATCGGACAGCCATCTTCTGAACCCTGACAAAGGTTGAGCAACAACTGTAATTCATCGCGCAATGTCGTTAGTGTTTTTAAATGCTCATCTACTTCTATCAGTTTACTCGCGGTAAGTTGCCTGACGTCGTTGCGTACCTTTTGCGGGTTCTCGCGCATTTTTAATAAATCGCTAATCTCAGCAAGACTGAAATTCATTTTTTGTGCGCGTTGTATAAATTTTAAACGCGAAATATCTTTATCATCATACTCACGAATACCCGAGGCGTTACGTGATACTCTGGGTAAAAGTTTTATTTTTTCGTAATAACGTAAGGTATCGGCTGTTAGACCTGTACGCTTAGTGACATCACCTATACGATATGCAGACATTATTAATACTCAATAAAGAAAAAATATTCGTTTAATAAATACAATCCGGTTAGTACCAAAACCAATCCTGCCATCACTTCTAACACTTTTTGATAACGACTGAGCATTTGTAATGACTCTAACCAGCCCATACTCCAGGCACCTAATATAACAGGAATACTACGGCCTAACGCAAACGCAAGTAATAAGGCAAAACCAAAACTGACTGAACCGATTGCAGCACTTGCGGTTAAGGTTACCAGTAATGCGGGAGTACAAAAAGGACATACCGCAACTGAAAAAGGAATACCTAATAAAAACGCCCCCCAAATCCCGGTGACTTTTTTTGCTCTCACCCCAAACCACGGTAGCCGAATATTTAACACCCCCGACCACATCAACCCCATAATAATTAACAATGGCCCAAGTAAGACGCCCCAGTGCCGCCCCATAATACTTTGAACCCATTCACCACCGAGAGCAGCAGCAACACCGAGCACAACATGTGTAACCAACATACCAAAAACAAATGCGCCGCCCATAACAACGGCACGTTTTTCTTCATGCGCTTTGGTAACATAAGCAAGAATGACTGGCACAGAAGCAAATGAAACCGGGTTAAAACTAAAAATCAAACCGGCAAAAAAAGCGATGCCAATACCTGCCCAGCTTTGAGTTTGTAAGGTGGCTTTTAGTGTTGCAGCATTAATATCTAACGCAGGCAATAACAACACAACCGCAAGACCAAGTAATAAAACCGCCGTAAGATAAGGACTACCCTTTGCGGCATGATTTAATAACTGTTTTGCATCATCATGCACACCTTTATAGGTGGCAATGACCATCGGCAAGGTAAACAAACTGGCAAATAATAACCCTGCGACAGCTGCAAAAAAAACAGACCCAAGTGTTACCGCCATGCCAGCCGTTACAATAACAAGCGGTAAGGTGCATGCTGGCAAAGTTAATCCAAGTTTAATTGAAGAAGGTAATTTATTTCCTTTTGCCAATAATTTGAAAAATTCCAAATGCGGTACAGGGATATAAACAAAACGTGACACCAAATAAAGCACGGCCATTGCGGCAAGAATAATGCTGGGCGTATAAGCCCCCCACCCTGGTATTTCAATAAAAAATACCGCTAAAGTAAATAAGCCCACCATTAACAGTGACCGGCTCGCCCACACCGCAAACAAACTCTGGCAACACACTTTTTTATCGGCTTGTTGATTTACCCGCACGGAAAACAAAGTATGTGTTGCTATTGTGCAAGGTTCAAAGAAAGCCAACAAACCCAGAAACGTTGCTGTCACCAGGAGTAAAGTGATCATAACTGATCTCCCGGGTTACTTTTTCCTAAACGAGCTTCCAGCTCGGCACGTAGTTTTTTTATCGAAGGTAAGCTTGAGAAAACCAAATCACCATTTATGGCAATGGATGGTGTCGACATGACTCCCAGCTCAACCGCATAATCCAAAGCATCAAGAATATTCACTTCATTCCACTGAATTTTGTCCGCACCGATTTCATCCACCAGTTTATGCAGCGCCTCTTTGGCATGACCACACTTTCCACACCCGGGTGAGGAAAATATTTCAACTTTAAGAATCATTTTCTATAACCTCTTAATACGAATTATTTAAGTAAACCAATGGTCACTTTAAGCGGCTTAAAACCCGATGCCACAATTTTATTTTTTAACTCTTCAATATTAACGACTTTTCCTGTCGCAACAATCAAATGAGCTTTCTTAGTATCAATATTCACTTGCGCTTTTTCTATATAAGGTAGTGTAGATAATTTTTTTTGCACGCTATGTGCACAAAACTGGCAACTCATTCCTTCGATATCAATATCAATCGTTTGTTGTTCGGTAGCCCATAAAGATATCGGCAAAATTAATGAAACTATTATACTAAATACAGTTTTTTGCATTTTTTTATCCTGATAATTAAATATCTAACCATATGCGTACAGGCAATAATATGTACGCTGCTGTAAAACCACCCCCCCATATGACAACCGATGTCCAGTAAATACGTTTATTCCATTTATGCGCTGAACTACATGCTTCACCCAGCACTTTATCTGTCGGGCAGGAACGTCCTGGTCTGAACATTAACCAACCGGAAACCACCAGCATAATTCCCGAAAAAGCAAATACCCATACCTTGTATTTTGTTAGAGTAATTAAAAAAGGAAAAGTACTGGTCATAGCAACCACCGTAGCGCCCATTCCTAAGGTAACAAACATAATGGGTAAAGCGCAGCATAATAGCGTCCCGGTTGTTGTAAACAAGGTAAAGATGGTTACGCTTTTTTCTTTTAGATCTGAACGATCGTTGACTACCACATCATTCATAATGTTGTCTCCAGTCTGGCGGATGATTTTATTTTTCTGTTTTTTTCATACTGCGAAAAGTAAAACCAGAATCATTAAATAATTTTTTCATGTTATCTTCTTTGAGTACCACACCTTCTTTTGCATCGACACTAACAACACCATTATCCAGATTAATATTTATATTACTAATACCTTCCATTTTTTTAAATTTTTTCTCTATGCCGTAGGCACAAAATGGACATGCTAAACCATCAACGCGCATACTATAGTTTGTGCCTGCTGCAAAACCGGCCTGAATAGATCCCAGCATTGTTATTACAACTAACACACTCATCAATATGATTTTTTTCATTTTATTACTCCTGATATATAAATTCATTACGTGTCTAAAACCATGGTCATTTAATGACTTTATTATAAGTGCCATTCAAAACTTAACTTGGCGCGATAATCTGACTTACTTTGTGTCCCGTTCAAATTACTTGAGACAGGTAATTGGACACCGCCTCTTACGGCAAAGTTTTTAATCGTCCACATAAAGCCGGGGGAAACAAACCATTCATCACCACCTGTGTTTGTAACGGTATTACCATTTAGTGTTGCGCGGTCACCAAACTCACCATTTAACTCCAGTAAATAAACCATATCGGGTTCGCTATAACCCGTTAGAGTTGGTCTTATACCTGCAACAAAATCGAGCAATGTTTTGCTACCGCGTTTTAGTCCTGCACTGTTGGTTCCATTTTGACGATGTCGCAGACTTGCCCATCGGTACCAGCGACGGCCTTCATATCCATACGATAAACCAACGATGTTATCTGTTGTTCCGGAACCTAGTGCAGGTGATTTCGTTTCATCACCCGTAGCAGAAATAATTTTTAATGAAATAGCTGCACTTTCCTGTAAGCCCTTACTGTCTTTTCGCCAGAAACGATACTTTGTAGAAATTCCTGAATCACCCAGTCCACTTGAAACCGTGCCAGCTTCTGCTTTTATTTCATACGGCAACTCTAACCCTATTGCCCAGTCACCAGTGATGCCGTAACTCACTTCCAGACCAAGTTCATTTTCCAGTTCGTTTCCTTTTTTCGACGAATGAAACTCCGTTGCAACTTCAACCCCCTTTTTAAAGAGGACATGCGGGCCCTGCCCAAAAATTGGGTCATGCGCAAGCACTGGACTGCTCACTAAACCGAGTATCAATAAATTGCCTATCGGTTTTAATTTCTTGAGGAACATAAAGTATTCTCCGTTTCTGTTTGCTCGTATCATTATGACAACCTAGAGTTAACTCCAAGTTCAATAAAGTTCTAAAATATAAAATGAATCTCAACAGTTCTGAAGCATATATGTTGGAGTCAACTCCAGATCAAGCAATAAATGAACTTTTTCATTGCACTAAAGTCTGTACTTCACAACAGAGTAAATAATAAGGATTATTTTGATGAAAAAATCCCTCACTATTGGATTTCTCGCGCGTGCCGCAGACGTAAATGTCGAAACAGTGCGCTATTACCAGCGTTTTGGTCTTATTGACGAGCCGGCTAAACCCATAGAGGGTTACCGTATCTATCCGCCTGAAACGATCGATCGACTACGATTTATTAAACGCGCTAAGCAACTCGGTTTCAGTTTGAAAGAAATTACCGAGTTATTGGATCTGGGTGAAGGGCAGTGCGACGACGTCCGAATTCGTGCAGAAATGAAACGCAGCCACGTAAATGAGCAAATTAAAGATTTAAAAAAATTAAAAAATACTCTCGATACACTGATCAAATCATGTCAAACAGAAACGGGAACCACACGCTGCCCGATTGTTGAAACGCTGATAAGCCATTAACTAATTAAATCACATATAATAATTCCCCTTCATTTCCTTCCTGTTTAATTTCAATGCTTTCTTGACTCTGTACATAAGTACGGAGTCTAAACTTGCAGTACATTAAGATAACCAGATACGTCGTCATTTCATGATATTGATATTCCGGCTCTGGTGAAGTGAGCAGCAGGTGGCTATGCACTGGATAACACGTTTATTCGATAAAACAGGATCACTCGGTGTACTAACAGCAACCTTAGGTTGTGCCTCATGCTTTCCTGCTTTGGGATCCTTCGGTGTCGCAATCGGCTTAGGATTTTTACATCAATATGAAGAGTTATTTTTAAACACACTGCTTCCTATTTTTGCGGTCTTTGCGTTAATGGCAAATGTGTATTCATATTTTCATCACAAAATAAGGTATCGCACATTAGCAGGTATAGCCGGCCCTATTATGCTAACTATGTATCCATTATGGGCTTATGACTGGAGTACATATTTATTGTATGCAGGCATAGCGATGATACTCATTATTTCAATCTGGGACATTTTTTCTCCTGCACATAAAGTCTGCGGCAGTTGTGAAGTGCCTGAGCAGCCCAAGCAGCTTAATAGTTAATTTAAGAGGAGTACTCATAATGAATAACGTTAACATTAATATCTCAGGCATGACTTGCGAAGATTGTGCGCAAAGTGCGCAAGACGCTTTAAATGCAATAGAAGGGGTTAGCGCTTCAGTCTCTTACCAGAAAAGTAGTGCCTCTGTAATAACAGAAGGTGCGATTGACAATGCACAACTACTCAAGGCGATTGAATCAAAAGGGTACAAAGGTTTGATTGAAAGTACAGACGGTAATACATCAATTTCTGCTGCTGGCGGTTTGCACATTGCTATTGTCGGAACAGGTTCAGGTGCCTTTGCTGCTGCAATTGAAGCTGCAGAACAAGGTGCAACCGTAACGATCATAGAAGGTGCTGAAGACATTGGTGGCACCTGCGTTAATATTGGATGTGTTCCGTCAAAAATTTTTATCCGCGGTGCACATATCGCACATATTCAGGGTCACCATAATGTAGCAGGTTTGCCGCTTAACACCCCAGGCATTAATCGCAAAGCAATGATGGAGCAACAACAAGAACAGGTCGAGAAACTGCGCCACGCTAAATACGAAAGTATTTTAGAAAGCAATGCAGGTATTAATTTAATGCGTGGCATGGCGCATTTTAAAGATGGCAGCACACTGATCGTAACTAAAAAAGATGGCAGTAAAAAAGAAGTTAAGGCTGATCGTATTTTATTAGCTGTTGGTGCCAGCCCGTCTATACCTGATATAGCTGGCTTAAAAGAGACACCTTACTGGACATCAACCGAAGCATTAGTTGCCGAAAGTGTTCCTGAACATTTGATTGTTTTAGGTTCATCAGTGGTTGCTCTGGAATTAGCACAAGCCTTTCGACATATCGGAGCTAACGTGACAGTCGTTGCTCGCAGTACTTTGTTGTCAAAAGAAGACCCTGAAATTGGTGAAGGCTTAACAACAATATTCAAAGATGAAGGCATTAATGTCATGCTAAATACTTCTCCAAACTCAATTTCACATGATGGAAAAAATTTCAGCCTTGAAACGAACAAGGGTGAAATAAGTGGCGATCAACTACTGGTGGCAACTGGTCGTGCTTCAAACTCATCTTCCTTAAGGTTAGAGAATGTGGGTGTAAATACTGATAAACACGGAAGCATTATTGTTGATGATCACATGCGTACCAACGTGGAAAACATTTACGCTGCTGGCGACTGCACAGATCAACCACAGTTTGTATATGTTGCTGCCGCAGCCGGTACACGTGCTGCACGTAATATGACAGGTGATGATATAGCTCTTGATTTAACGGTGATGCCTGCTGTCATTTTTACTGAACCACAGGTTGCTACCGTTGGTTTAACGAAACAACAAGCTAAAGATCAAGGGTTAGACGTTGATAGCCGGACGCTTGATCTGGAAAATGTACCTCGCGCGTTGGCGAATATGGACACGCGCGGTTTTATTAAACTGGTTGCAGAAAAAGACAGTAGACGTATCGTTGGTTGCCAGGTACTGGCAGCTGAGGGAGGAGAAATCATTCAAACGGCGACTCTGGCTGTCCGTAATCGTATGACAATTAACGATCTGGCCGATCAGTTATTTCCATACCTAACCATGGTTGAAGCTTTAAAATTAACGGCTCAAACATTTAATAAGGATGTTAAACAACTATCTTGTTGTGCCGGATAACAAACAGAAGAGCATTCATTTTAAGTTTTGAGCCTTGAACAAATGTCACGTTATGAAAACACTCTTGACTCTGTACTCTGGTACAGGATGTATAATTAAGTTTAAATATGAAAATGGAGTCATCAATGTCAGATTCAGTCACTGATAAGAAACGTTCACTACTTACATCAAGCATTGCCGCAGGACTCGCAGCTGTTGGTGCTTCTTTATGTTGTATTGGACCACTTGTATTGATTGCTCTTGGTATAGGTGGAACATGGGTCAGTTACCTTACTGCGCTTGAGCCTTATCGGCCATTTTTTGTTGCGGTTACACTGGTATTTTTATTCCTGGCATTTCGCAAGCTTTACATTAACCCACGTCAATGTGCGCCAAATGATGCTTGTGCTATTCCAACGGTACTGCGTAACCAGCGAATTATTTTCTGGCTAGTGACTGTTTTACTGGTCGCCCTGTTGACCTTTCCTTATTACGGCCTGATGTTTTTTGAATAAGATTTTTTGACAGACTTTTATTCAATTAAATAAATTTGGACACATTATTTTAATAAATAATATTTTTGGAGTTTTATTATGCAATTAATTTTACGCACCACATTTTTATTCGTATCACTCATGTTCGGTTTGCTCGGTTCCGGACAATATGTAGCTGCCGCTGAAAATAAAACCGTAATGCTTGATGTGCCGGGTATGACATGTAATTTTTGCCCAATCACTATTCGCAAAGCCTTAAAAAAGGTTCCCGGTGTTATCGAAGCGAAATCAGATTATGATACTAAGTCAGCGACAGTAACCTTTGATCCAGCAATCACAACAAGCGAAGCCTTAATTAAAGCAACCGCCAATGCCGGTTATCCTTCGACGCTTAAAAAATAATTTTCATAAAAAGATAAAAGGGAAAGTGATATGAGTAATTGCTGTAACGAAGAAACGCCTGTTCATAACAGTGAAAAAAAAACGTTTCCACGTAAATTTTATTGCCCAAAAAATAACAAAAACTATGTAGCTGTCACTAAGAAGACTATTATTCATCATATTAACGCCCCCTGGGAAAGTGAACTCAAAGAAGAGCAATATTATTTTTGTGATGACCCTGAATGTGATGTCGTATATTTTGGTATCAATGGTTCTGTTATCAGTAAATCTGAACTTCGCACAACCGTTGGGGTAAAAGAAAAAGATAAAAATGAATTAATTTGTTATTGCTTTGGTGTTTCTAAAGCAATGGCAGAACAAAATACTGAAATAAAAACATATGTTGCCAGGAAGACTAAAGAAAATTTATGTGCCTGTGACATTCGCAATCCGTCGGGCCGATGCTGTTTAAAAGATTTTCACTAACCACATCTATACTTGTTTTACATTCATAGAACTCTGCCTTCAACTTCAAACGGTATATCAGAACAATAACCCGTTAATTTATATGACGCACTTATCTAAAAAAATCACACTATGCAGAGCTTAAATATTTAGAGTCTGATATTTGTTTAATATTTAAAATAACTAAAAATTTCGCGTACTCACACCATTATGTAATCCACTTTTAATCTCCTTATCACAGTAATGTCATATTACTCGATAATACTACAGGTCTGCCTCAATCTGTCGAAATACAATGGAGATGTAACATGAAATTAAAAAAAACATTACTGACGAGTGCAATATCGTTAGCATTTATTACAACTGCGCAAGCTGATGATACGCACATCATTCCCGCTTACCAATCTGCTAATCCATGGTTTATTGATGGAGAAGCTAATGTTAATGCCAAAGACTTTTTCTCTGGTAAAACAAAAGTTAAAAATGTCATTCTCTTTGTCGGTGATGGCATGGGTGTTTCTACTGTAACCGCAGCTCGTATATTAGAAGGTCAAATGAAAGGTATGCAAGGTGAAGAAAATAACCTCAGCTTTGACCTGTTCCCATTCACCGGTTTAGCGAAAACATATAATGTGGATGCTCAAACACCAGATTCAGCCGGTACAATGACGGCCATAATGAGTGGCGTAAAAACAGATGTCGGTGTTATCGGTGTTGATGAAGATATCGTACGTGGTGACTGCTCAACAGCCGCTGGCAATGAACTCGTCACAGCGCTGGAGCTGGCAGAAATAGCAGGTAAATCAACAGGTGTTGTTTCAACTGCCCGTATTACACATGCGACGCCGGCAGCAACTTATGCTAAATCTGCTGACCGTAACTGGGAAGATGACTCAGATATGCCAACAGCGGCTAAAACAGCGGGGTGCACAGATATTGCCTCACAACTGGTTGGCTTTGAAAGTAACCTGAAAGCACGTTTCCCTGATGCTAATAATGTTAACGGTATCGAAGTTGTCATGGGTGGCGGGCGCCGCCACTTCCTGCCCAGGGATGCTGCCTATAATAGTCCTGACGCAGTTAGTTCAATTGAAGGTGACCGCAAAGATGGCCGCGATTTAACTGCAGAATGGAAAACGGCATATCCAAATGGCACTTACGTTTATGACCAAAATGGTTTCGATTCAATTGATACCGAAACTACAGAACGTGTTTTCGGCTTATTCAACGAATCACATATGCAATATGAAGCAGATCGTGGCAATGACATCGCTGGTGAGCCTTCTTTGAGCGAGATGACCAGCAAAGCTATCAACATTCTGAATAATAACAAAAAAGGTTATTTCCTAATGGTTGAGTCAGGTCGTATTGATCATAGTCACCATGCAGGAAACGCTTACAATGCTCTGACGGAGACTATTGAGTTCTCAAAAGCGGTAAAAGCCGTTGTTGACTCTGTTGATATGAGCGAGACACTGATCCTTGTTACCGCTGACCACAGTCATGTATTCACTATTGCTGGTTACCCAAAACGTGGTAACCCAATTCTGGGTAAAGTGGTTGCTGTTGGCAAAACATCTCCTCAACTAGCTTCTGATGGCATGCCATACACAACTCTGGGTTATGCAAATGGTCGTGGTTTCCGTGACTTAGGGGACGAAACAGATGCAGATGCAACATATGGCTTAGCAAATGACAATGGCCGTAAAAATCTGACTGCCGTGAATACTGAAGCGGCTGGTTTTCATCAGGAAGCTTTGATTCCATTAGGTTCAGAAACACATGCAGGTGAAGATGTAGCCATCTACGGGGCAGGCCCTGGTGCCCACATGGTGAGTGGTACCAATGAACAAAGCGTCATATTTCACGTAATGAACAAGGCTGCAAAACTGCAAGAAAAAGCTGAAGATGCGTTAGACGATTAATTCATTTTCAGTTTAGACAAGATGAGGGGCCGTTAGCCCCTCATTTTTTAATTAAAAGTACAGGTTAAAGTTTTATGATTCGATTTTTATTACTTTCTTTATCTTTTATTATTTTTTCGCATACCGCGCTAGCGGCATGCAAAATAAATAATGCGGTAATCGGCGCAAAATACAAAATCACTACACAGCATATAAAAACGGATAAAAACAATACCCGTTATCTGCTTTTATGGCGTAATAATAAACAGGTAGCTCAACAACTATCTGACACCGCTATAACCGAAGTATGGGAACAAACAAATAATGGACAATTACGACTCGTACGTTATTTTGACAAACATTATCGCGGCATAGAGTATGAGCCTAATGAAATTAACGTTGGTAAAAGAAATAAAGACTGGGATGTAAAAAGCCAGCTTATCGCAGACAAACTCATTAAATCAATGCATAAAAAATCAATAAACGGTAGAGGTTGCGAGAAAACAACCCATTACATATTAAAAAGTAACCATAAAAAAATCAGCTTGAGCTGGTTATCACAACAGCGTCTTATTAAGACATATAGTGAGACAACAGTGTCGGATAAAATAAAATGGGAACTCATTAAAGTAATAACAGATAAAAAACAAATCAATGACGTTTTCACCATCAGGTCAGATTATCAAACAACCGACTATGCTGATATTGGTGATAATGAATCAGATCCGTTCTTAATGAAAATGATTAATCTTGGTTTTGTAAAACATGGTGCAAGTGGATTTTATGACACAAATGGTAATAAATTAACAAGACATCACCAGCATTAAAACTTAATCTATGATTAGAGACGTTAACTAAAAATGCATAACAAAATATACTGTACAAAAATACATTAGTAAAAGCACAATGCACTAAACCTAAATAAAGTTAACTTAATTTAATTTTAAAGCACAAAGGGTACGACTTTTTCACACTTTATTTATTGCTATAGCATTATTGCAAATAACAGAACAGCAATAAAAGACGTTCTTTATAGAAAACACTATTTCACGCTGCTCGCAATGACAATTCATACAAATGCAGTAATCGCCCTTTTTAAATCATCCATTGATTTGCAACTGTTAATATCCGCTGCTGACAATCTTAATTTTAATTCATCGTCAATCAGTTCAAATATTACAGGAAACTGTTCAATCTCAGAGTTGTATTTTTTCAAAAATTCATCCCGATGCAGAAATTCACACTCAGCACCTAAATCCTGAATAAAGTCTTTCCATTCACTTCGTTCATTTAAATATGAATGTGAAATAGCGCAAAGATTACATTCATAAGTTTGTGGTGAAAACACTTTATGCGCAATATCCGTTAAGGTATTAAACATGCCGCTATCTGCGTTATAGACAAAGACCAGTTGTTTGTTCATTTTTATTGACTGCTCGTTTTAGAGAAGTGACGAACAGTTTTAAGCCCCAGTAATAGCCACGGAGTTCCATGCATGAATAAATCAAATATATCAATCGGTTTTGCAAGGCTGCCATCGAATAACATTTTCAGCTTTTCCCAAACATGCGGTTCTGGTACGAAGGGTGCTAAACCAAGTAACAACGCAATCATAATTAATGTAATAAAAGGGATTTTATCTAACCAATTCATACTAATTTCCTTAACTTGTTTCATTTAATAATTCCGGATAACGCTGTAAATCTTCCGGTCGATCGACATCGTGCATTATATCTAATTCTTTATAAGACCAGGACAGCTCATTGAGGGCATTTTCAGTTTGAACAAAAACGGTTCCATCACCCCAGGAAATACTTTGAAAAATTTTGGGGGAAAATTTTTTTAACCCCAACAGCACATAGCCGCCATCCGCAGCAGGCCCAATAACAGCATTATTTTCCGCTAAAGACCCGAAGGCTTGCGATATGTAATCTTCACTTATATCGGGGCAATCTGTACCAATTACAACCACATTTTCATATTTTTGCAGCGCAACAGAAAAGGCAAAAGCCATTCTCTCACCTAAATCAGCACCGTATTGGTTTGATAATGCAACGGGAAAATTATTTTCACAGTGCATAAAAAAAGTTGTCGTTCTGTCAGGTGCACAACATAACTCTACATCAACCCCTTTAATTGCTTTGGTTTTTGTTAAGGTATTGAGTAATAAATTTTTATGTACTGTTAACGATTGCTCTTGAGAGTAATCTGGCTGCAGGCGCGTCTTTACTTCTCCCAAAACGGGGGATTTGGTGAAGATTAATAGTTTGTTTTTATTCTTAACCATTATTTGTATTGTAGCGCTATTTTGTCAGCGCTAACGCCTATCCAAAATAAAAAACGCAATTTCCACATTAAAAAAACCGTCGATAAAATGCCATTTTTCTCCCAGCGCCGACCAGATGTAATAAGTTTTACTTTTACACAGGCTGGTCGGGATATTTTATTGAGATTTTTACTCATCGCAATATCTTCCATTAACGGGATATTTGGAAAGCCACCTGTTTTATTGAATAATAGTTTATCGATAAAGATACCCTGATCCCCCGTTACCATACCGGTTAAACAAGAGCGCAGATTCATCATGCTTCCAATAATACGAAATACAATATTTTTTCCGGATAAATGAATATTAAACCTGCCCCAGGGCTTGTTATTCAAGGCTTGCTGGATATGTTTAATGGCATCTTCAGGGATTAACGAATCTGCGTGCAAAAACCATAAAATGTCGTTCTTAGAACCTGAAGCACCTTTATTCATTTGTATCGCACGACCGGCACTGGAGGCAATCACTTTGTCCGCAAGCAGTTCGGAAAGAGACACTGTTTTATCGGCACTGCCACCATCGACAACAATCACTTCATGGCCTTGTTCTCTAATTTTCTGCAATTGTTGAAGAAGAGGTTTGATCGAGTCTTCTTCATTTAATGCTGGGATAATGATTGATATAAACATAATTCTCTATTTCTAGTGCCCGGCTAAATTCTCAACAGAATAATGATTTCAAATAAACTGAGTGGATTGTGAGAAACTGGAGAACAAGGCGAATCTGATGAAAAAGCGGAGCGTATAATAATACGTGAGCATTTTGAAGATAATTCATAGTGCCCCACTAATTATATGATAGAGGGTGCAACGCCGTAATCTAGTTTCTCAAAATTCACTTTTAAACCAAAGCGCCTCCGCAGCTTGAACCCTGCCCTGCGGTACACCCATAACAATGATCGGCAACAATAATATTTTTTTTGTTTAATCGGCCAGATGACAAGTCGCGCAAATGTACTTTAGTACCTGCCTCTGTTATAGGTAAATCGAGCATTTGATTAAAATCACAGTCATAAACATAGCCCTGCCAATCAACACTAATCAAATTACGACACATTACCGTTTCTAAATTAGCATTTTGATAAGCCGATTTTAATAAAGACATATAGCCGTCAAACTCACCTTTTGAAATTAAAGTACTACCAAATCGTTTAATCGGCATATTCGTTAAAGTATATAAATTATTAAAAGTAATGCCATAACGATTATTTAATTCTTTTTTATAATCTTTTTCTAACTGGTCTTGTGCCGGAGGGAGATGAGCACCAACAGGGTTATACATGAGGTTAAGTTCCAGACCGCTTCCATCAAGACCATAACCTGAACGATTTAATAATTTTATTGCAGACACACTCATCTGAAAAACACCATTACCACGTTGACCATCAACATTTTCTTCTAAGTAACAAGGTAATGACGCAACCACTTCAATTTTGTGTTGTGCTAAAAAATCGGCAGTATCTTCTTGCCCTTGCTCATGTAATACAGTGAGATTACAGCGATCAATAATATGAACGCCCATCTCTGTTGCCGTTTTTACTAAATAACGAAAATGAGGGTTTAATTCAGGCGCCCCTCCGGTCAGGTCTAATTTCTTAATATTATTATCAACTAAAAAACGAATAACATCCTCAATCGTTTCTTCCTGCATATTTTCTTTACGACTAGGCCCTGCATTCACATGACAGTGCAGACAGGACTGGTTGCACAGATACCCCAGATTAACTTGTAAGGTTTCAAGCCTGTCACGTTTAATCATAGGAAAATCCGTTGCGGCTAATAAAGGTAATGTCGCGTGCATATTCTGTCCATTTATTTTTTTTAATTCCAACGGCGATAAAACGCACAAAAGGAAATTTATCCGGTAAAAATTTCAATTTATCGTGCAAGTATACCAGCAGAAGGTATTAAAACGGCTGATTTAATATCCATCTTTAACTCAGGGTTAATAGAGTAGTGCCATTGATTCGCCACAGAAATACTATCCCAACGAGCTCCTTGATAATTTTTGCTCTTTTTTTTTGGTAAAGTACTATACTGTAACGATTTAACAAGCCTGGTATCACACCACGCCGGCTGACTCGCAATATTTCTTTTATCGCTTTCTCGATTTCGTTAATAAATCACAAAATAGCAAACAGACTCTCCTCTATATTCACTCATTAAATTCTAAATTACACTCTTAAACAAAATATAACTGGCAACAAAAACTAAAAATATACCAAAGCCTCGTTGCAATAATTGACCTGGCAAGCGGTTACTAATAAAGCTACCTACAGCACTCCCTACGATAGCGACAAGCGTAAAACTCGCCATTAAAGTATAATTAATTTCAACAGCACCGGCATACCCTGCAAACCCAGCGAAAGATTTTAATGCAACAATACTCAGCGAAGTACCGACCGCTTGTTTCATGGGCAGGCCGGATAATAAAACCAGTGCCGGAACAATTAAAAACCCACCTCCTACACCAACAACACCCGTTAATATTCCAACAGCAATGCCATGAATAGCCATGTGTGTGTATTGCAATTCATCACAATTATCATCGACACAATCTGTCACCGCGGCGGCACCAACAGACTTATGCTGCGGCTTTAGCATTTTATAGGCTGCGGCATACATCACTAAGGCGAAAATAGTTAATTGGATAGTAACTGGAGTAATTACACCAAGCAGTGCTCCAGCATAAGTGCCCATAATACCAAAAGCACCAAACACAGCCGTAATTTTTAAATTTACATTACCCCAACGCCAGTGCTGTAACGCGGTAATTGTTGCAGTTACGGCAACAATTCCCAGGCTCATGGCAATGGCCGATTTTGCTTCAACATCCAATAAATACAGTAGTGCCGGTGTCGTAATAATAGAACCACCGCTACCAAATATACCCAGTAATAGTCCTGTAATTAATCCCGAGATGATAATGGCTAATGACACAGTTGATGTCCTCGTTAATTTTTATTTATGGGATAACCTGCTTCATTCCATTTGGTCATACCATTTCGTATAACATGTACATCCGCAAAGCCATGCTTCGCCAATACCTGAGCGGCTTTTGCTGAACGCCTGTCTGTACGGCAAATTGTCATGACGGTTTTTTCCTGAAAATCTTCTATTTCAGAAAGTCGTTGTTCCAACTCTTCAACCGGAATTAAAACTGAACCTTTAACATGCCCTTGTTCACCAACATAGTCTGCACCGGAACGCACATCTAGTAATAACACATCTTCCCCGGCATCCATTTTTTGCTTTAATTCTTCAACCTCCATCATTGGCCCTCGACGTAAGCGACCAATTAAACTGGGTAAAAAGCCAACCAATGCTAATAAGGCAATCGCCAACATGATTTTTTGAATCAAACCATCACCACCAGCAACGGCTTCACGTCCAACATAACCTAGGTAGGTATACGCAATGGCACCGGGTAACATAAAAATATAAGTTGCTATTGAATAGTGACTAAATTTAATTTTTGTTAAACCAAGCGCATAATTTAAAACGTTAAACGGAAATAAAGGCACTAAACGAACGAAAGCAACAAACTTCCACCCTTCGCCTTCGACACCTTGTTTCAATGCCTTCATGCGGCCAGCTGTTTTTTTCTCCACCCAGTCATGCGCCAGGTAACGCGCAGCAAGAAAAGATATCATCGCGCCAATGGTTGCAGCCGTTAAATTATAGAAGGTGCCAAATACCGGTCCGAATAACGCACCACCGGCTAAAGTAAGCACAGCGCCGGGTAAAAATAACACCGTACCGATTGCATAGACCAACATAAACACAACAGGCCCTGCACCACCGGCATTGTTAACCCAGTTTTCAAGTACAATAGCGTCAAATTGATCACGGTAAATAACCGCTGTAGTAATGCCTGCAACTAATAGAAGTAATACACTGATTCGTAATATTTTTTTCATTTCATTATCTCATTAATAACTTTAAACCCCCTCCGTCATGGCGAGGAAGCAGTGAAAATATATTTTTCAATGGTGACGCGGCAATCTCAAAATAAATAGCCTTTAATATGAGATTGCTTTAGTCACTTTTTTTCTTCGATGCCAGAACATGCGGAGCAGGTTAAGGTAATACTGACGAAACACAAAGCGGTTCATTAAGTAGTGCCAGAACGTGCGGAGCAGGTTAAGGTAATACTGACGAAGCGCGAAGCGGTTCATTAAGTAGTGCCAGAACGTGCGGAGCAGGTTAAGGTAATACTGACGAAGCGCGAAGCGGTTCATTAAGTACAACGACAAGGTTTGCTTTATTTTTCATTTTCTTTATCCGACCACTGCCGACGATTAATGGTATAACCTGAAATTTTTCCTTTAAAAGGCAACGTAAGCAAGCCAGGTAACCATGAAACTTGTTTAGGATCATTAAACTTATGAATCCCAATCTTCATGCCGATCTGTCCACCACGTGGTTGTTCACGGTAGGTTCCGAATATACGATCCCACCAGGTTAAGCTGAAACCAAAATTACTGTTCGTTTCATCGTCTTCAACCGAGTGGTGCACCCGATGCATATCAGGCGTGACTAAAAACCAACGCATCACTTTATCAACCACTTTCGGTAAACCAATATTACCGTGGTTAAACATCGCGGTTGCATTCAGCATAATTTCAAAAATAATGACGGCAATAACCGCGGGGCCAAGCAATAAAATTGTCGCAAACTTAATCAACATAGATAAAAGAATTTCAATGGGATGAAAGCGTGAACCGGTTGTTACATCATAATCGGGATCAGCATGATGAACACGATGCAAGCGCCATAACATTGGAATGGCGTGCACCATCACGTGCTGGATATAAATAACAAAATCCATAATAATCACCGCAGCGATCACACCGTACCAATATGGAACATCATAATAGTTAAAGAGTCCCCAGCCTTTTTCAGACGCTAACTGAGCTACACCAACGGCGGCAGCAGGAAAAATAACACGGACAATAAAACTATTAAGAAAAACGAGGCCAAGATTATTTGTCCAGCGAACCGCTTTGGAAATGGTTAAAGCACGTCTGGGTGCGACAACCTCCCACAAACCAATCAACACCAACATGCCAAAGAAAAAGCTCATACGAACTTCCTTCTCATTTGCTAATAAAAATTCATCAAAAGACATTATCCACCTCTCAAGTGTAATGATTCCAGCACCAAACCATTTTTCCAGGAAATCAATCAGACTTGCCCTAGAAATTAATCACGCTATAATTAACAGAACACAAGTCTAGCATTCAATTAACTACTTGAATAGTTAAATAAAGTTAAAATTATGAAACCTGATACCTTTAAAAGTGACCTTTTTATCCAGTTCGCCCGTGTCGGCAAAGCATTGAGTAATGCTAACCGTTTGGAATTATTAGAGTTTTTAGCTCAGGGTGCGCGTAGCGTAGAAAGTTTGGCTACATTAGCCAGTCTCAGCGTGGCCAATACTTCTCAACATTTACAGCAACTAAGGCAGTCCGGGCTGGTTACAAACCGAAAAGAAGGCTTAAAAGTCTATTATAGTCTCAGTGGAGATGACGTTATTGCTTTGCTGGATTCTTTAAGAAACGTGGCCGAACGGCATATTTCTGATGTCGACAAATTAGTAAATACCTACCTCACCGCCAAAGATGATCTGGAACCCATTCCCGCAAACGAGCTACTGGAAAAAGCGAAGCAAGATCTCATTACTGTCATGGATGTACGCCCCAAAGAAGAATTTGAAGCCGGCCATGTGCAAGGTGCGATAAACATCCCGATAGATCAACTTGAGCAACATTTACAACAGTTCGACCCCGAGCAGGAAATTGTTGCCTATTGCCGTGGCCCCCACTGTATTCTTGCCTTTGAAGCAGTTGAACAATTGCGGAATAAAGGATTTAAAGCACGACGTTTAGAACACGGTTTTCCTGAATGGAAAGTCGCAGGACTACCAACAGAAGAACTTACTGATAATAACTAAGAAATAATATAATGAAAAATCGACTACAAAAAATATTTTCACCCATTCTTAATATATTTGAAAAAAATAACGATGAATTTATTTATCGACCATTGAATCGAAAAATTGTTTTATTTATCAGCGCGACTTTTTTTGTGCTCGCATTTGGTTTGCCCATCTATATGCCGCAACTCATTGAGATGGGATTCTGGTTCGTAATGTTGGTATTTGGTGGATTGAGCTCAGTGGGTTTAATTGTTGGCATTTTCGGATCTGATAAAGCGGTAGCTAAACTGCTGGGTAGCCGCTAAAATTTAAAATTAAATAACTTTCCCGTTAATTTTTTGGTATAGAATAAACAGAAAAACAATTTTTTCCTTTTTCCTTAGCCTGATACAAAGCCTCATCTGCAGCTTGCAATAGTCCATTAACACTATGGAAGTAACTTTCACCGGA
>Ga0316208_1001696_pt1 | contig 19886 bp, 19 predicted proteins | sample 3monopyrite_MG_FD_204944 | JGI IMG/M metagenome (GOLD analysis project Ga0316208, IMG submission 204944) | Microbial mat bacterial communities from mineral coupon in-situ incubated in ocean water Damariscotta River, Maine, United States -... | ecosystem: Environmental > Aquatic > Marine >...
CCCTGGAGCCCTCCAACGAGTGTTTTCTCCCGGCCCCTCCCCTCACCCACAAGGGGGAGGGGCCGGGAGAAGACCCCCCGAGCACCCACTAAACGGGCAGGAGAGCCTCATCTTCCATGTTGTCGATGAAGCGGATGAAGTGCTGGCCTGCGGAGGCATGATCGAGGGACGTCCCGTGGGAACCCCCGGGGTTGAATGGCGCTCCATTGCTCGGTTGGGTGGTGTTGCATCGGATGCGAAGGTCAGCCTAGTGCGGAAGGGCGCATGGGAGTTTCGCTTTCTCGGATCAGGATATGAGTCGGATATAACTCGGTTCGATGTCCCTGGTGATGTGCACGAACTGCTTCTTGCGGCCAAGCCGGTCCCGAGCACATCCGTTGAATTGGAACTTGTATCCAGTGGAGATGAAGTCGTCGTTCCGTGGAGCTGGTTCGAAGGGCTGGTAGTGGAGGATTCTAACGGTAGTTCAATTCGCTTTAGGTTCTTGCCTATGGACGCGCGATCCGCCTCTCGATATGGATACTGCCTGGACGTGTCCAGTGTTCGGATGGAACTATCAGGCTTGGGTCCCTACACCTTCCGGTTCCCCGATGCGGAGGGGTATGAGCTGCCGACCAGAATGGAGTGGGGTGGGACGGTCGGTGGACCTACACGTCTGAAGCTTGAGTTGACGCGGCGCTGACAACCTCAGGCGCTCTCCAGTCCGGAAACGTCCTGGCGTGGAGGGAGCCGAGCTGAGAGTGGACCGCGGCAGGGGGGCCTACAACCGGTCCTGCAAGTCCCTCAGCTTCATCAGCGCCTCGAGCGGCGTCAGCTCGTCGAGCTTCAGCTGCTTCAGCTCGCGCTCGACGGCGGAGGGTTGGGCGGCGAAGAGGTTGAGCTGTTGGGAACCCGGCGCGCCGTCGGCCTTGGATGGGCCCGCGATCTTGGGCGCGAGGTGTTCGGCGTCCTCTTCGAGGTCGAAGAGGATCTGCTTGGCGCGGGCCAGCAGGTCCTTGGGCGCGCCGGCCAAGCGGGCGACGTGGATGCCGTAGGAACGGTCGGTGCCGCCTTCGACGATCTTGTGCAGGAAGACGATCTCGTCCTGCCACTCGCGCACGGCGACGGAGCGGTTGGTGACGCCGGTCAGGCGTGAGGCGAGCTCGGTCAGCTGGTGGTAGTGCGTCGCGAAGAGCGTGCGCGCGCCGACCTTATCGTGTAGATGTTCGACGATCGCCCAAGCGAGCGCCAAGCCGTCGAAGGTCGAGGTGCCGCGGCCGACTTCGTCGAGCACGACGAGTGAGCGGCCGGTCGCGTTGTTCAGGATGTTCGCGATCTCGACCATCTCGACCATGAAGGTCGATGCGCCGCGGCCGATGTCGTCGGCGGCGCCGATGCGCGTGAAGATGCGGTCGACGACGCCGATGCGCGCGGAAGCGGCGGGGACGAACGAACCGATCTGTGCCAGCAGCGTGATCAGCGCGGTCTGGCGGATGTAGGTCGACTTACCGGCCATGTTCGGGCCGGTCAGGATCGTGACGATGTTGTTGGTGCGATCGAGCTTGCTGTCGTTGGGTACGAAGGCTTCGGCGCCCGGTTGCACCTCGATCACCGGGTGGCGGCCGTCGGTGATCTGGATCGCGTTGCCTTCGTCGACGGTCGGTGCGCAGTATCGGCGTTCGGCCGCGGTCTGCGCGAGCGCGGACAAGACGTCGACTTCAGCCAGCGCACGCGCGGTGGTCAGGATACGACCGAGGTGTTTCGAGACGCGGTCCTTGAGCTCGTTGAAGAGACGGTACTCGATGTCCTTCGAGACCTCTTCGGCCTTGAGCACCTTGGTCTCGAATTCCTTGAGCTGCGGCGTGATGTAACGCTCGGCCGTCTTGATCGTCTGCTTGCGGATGTACTCCTCGGGCACGCGTTCGACTTGACCGCGCGGCACTTCGATGAAGTAACCGAAGACCGAGTTGTAGCCGATCTTCAAGCCGTTGATCCCGGTGCGCTGCGCTTCGTCGGCTTGGAACTTGGCCATCCACGACTTGCCGTCGCCCGCGATCTGGCGCAGCTCGTCGAGCTCGGCATCGACGCCTTGCGCGATCAAGCCGCCTTCGCGCAGCGTCATCGGCGGCTCGGGCATCAAGGTCTTGCGCAAGTCGATGACGATGTCGTCGAGCGGGTCGAGTTCGAGCAGCAGTTCGGCGAGGCGCGGTGCTTGCACGTCTTCGAGTTGCTCGCGCAAGGGATGCACGGGTTCGAGCGATTGCGCGAGTCCGACCAGATCGCGTCCGTTGGCGCGGCCGGTGGAGAGCTTCGCGACGAGGCGTTCGATGTCGCGGACGTCGCCGAGTTGTTCGCGCGTCTCTTCGCGCAAGAACGGCTTGTCGACGAACTCGGCGACGCCGCGTTGGCGCGCGAGGATCGGCGCGACGGCGCGCAAGGGCGCCAGCAACCACTCGCGCAACAAGCGCCCGCCCATCGGCGTGCGCGTCTGATCGATCGTGTCGAGCAAGCTGCCGTCGGACGTGCCCTCGCGCTGCGTCTTGACCAGCTCGAGGCAAGACTGCGTCGCGCGGTCGAGCACCAACACGTCTTGCGTGTTGACGACTTCCAGCGTGAGGATGTGTTCGCACGAACCGCGCTGCGTCTCTTCGAGATACTCGACGAGGCAACCGGCGGCCTGCACCGCGCGCGAGTCGTCGGCGATGCCGAAGCCTTCGAGCGTCGCGACGCTGAATTGGCGCTGCAACGCGCGCAAGGTCGCGTCGTGATCGAAGCGCCACGGATCGCGTTCCGAGAGGCGCGGGCCGAACAGGCGCGCGAGTTCGGAAGCGAGTTCGGGTTCGCGTTCGACCAGCTCGGGCGACCAGAGCAGCTCGGCCGGCGCGATGCGCGTGAGTTCGTCGACGAGCGCTTCTTTCGCGACTTCGGTCACGCGGAAGCGTCCGGTCGACAAGTCGACCCACGCGAGGCCCGCGCCGGTCTTGCCGAGGAAGAGCGCGGCCAAGTAGTTCGACTGGCGCGCGTCGAGCACGTTCTCTTCGGTCAAGGTGCCGGGTGTCACGACGCGCACGATGCCGCGTTCGACGATGCCCTTCGAAGCCTTCGGGTCGGTCAGCTGTTCGCAGATCGCGACCTTGAAGCCCTTCTGCACGAGGCGCACCAGATAGCCTTCCATCGAGCGCACCGGAACGCCGGCCATCGCGATGGCGCCTTCGCCCTTCGAGCGCGACGTGAGCGTGATGCCGAGTTCCTTCGCGGCGATCTCGGCGTCCTCGTGGAACAGCTCGTAGAAGTCGCCCATGCGGAAGAACAGCAGCGCGTCGGGCTGTTCTTTCTTGGCGGCCCAGAACTGTTCCATCATCGGCGAGTCCTTCTTGGCCTTGCGGCGCTGGGAGCCGCCGCCGGCGACGATGGTGGTGTTCTTGGGCATGGGGCGAGGATCTTAGCAAGCGTCCGCGCGCGGGCCAGGAAAGCGGCGGTGCGGCGGGCGATTCGGGCGGCACCGGGCGGCTGCGGACGCTAGGGTGTGGCGGAGAGAGCGGAGGTGCGGCGCGGCAGGCGCGCGGCAGCTCGCTCCGATCGAAAGAGGATGCGAAGGATGCTCCAGACCACGACGCGAATGCTGCTGACGCTCTGCTCTCTCGGCGCCTTGCTGGCCGGCTGTGGATCGAGCCCCAAGGAACCCGAGCCCGAAGGCCCGCCGCAAGGCACGGTGCGCGGCACGCTGACCGAGGCGCCCGAAGGCGATTCGGCGGTCGAACAGCACCTCGAGACGCTGCTCGGTCAGACGCGGACGGTCGACGGCAAGCGCGTCGTCCACTTCAGGCTGCGCAACCGCAGCGACCGCGAGCTCGAGTTCGCGTACCGCATCGACTGGCTGAACCGCCGCGGCGATCCGGTCTCGTCGGGGGATGAGTGGGTGCTGGTCAACCTGCCCGCCGGCGGCGCCGTGCCGCTCGAAGCCTCCGCGCCGACCCGCGACGCCGAGTCGTGGACGGTGCGCGCGATCGAACCGACGACCGTGCCGCGCTAGCCCGGACACCGTACTCGGCCCTCACCGTGCGCAAATTGCCCGGGCACCGTACCCTGGCTTGGAACGGAGCCGCCGTTCTCCCCGGAGGTAGAACGGCGGCTCACGACTTTCCCAGCCTTCGGAAAGGTGTCGAAGGGTCGGAGCGAACCCCGCTCCCTCGGCACAGGTGTACTTATACGACAAAAAGACCTCGGTGTCTTATGGGGAATGCTGCGAATTGTCGGCGACGCTGAGTGCGCAGCCTTGGCCTAGCTTCCCGAGCCTCTCGGGGCCGATCGAGGCCAAAATGGGCGTGGGCGGCCTCCTGAGCGCGGGAAGCGCGGATCCGCAGCGCGCCCGATCAGGTGCGTGGCCGGAGGGCGGGCGGTAGGCTGAAGGCCTCGCTGAGCAGTCGCTCGAGCTGCAGGCGCTCGGCCTGGAAGGTGGCGGCTGCGGGCCTTAGCGCGCGGACGCGGCGAGCGAGTTCGTCGTGCAGCTCGCCGGTGGACCGGAAGACGAGGTGTTCGCTCGCGTTGCCCGTGTGCAGGCTGGCGTCGGCGAAGCTGCCTTCGGTGACGCGCGGGAAGCGCGCGAGTGCGTCGAGCAGCGGGGCGATGTCGCCGGTGGTGCGTTCGGCGGACCACGCGGCGCCGTCTGCGCGCCGGCCGGCGGCGAGGTGCAGGAGCAGCGCCGGTTCGTGTACGCCGGGAAAGCTGTCCTCGCCGAGCACTTCAGGCGGCGCGACAAGGTGCGCGTGTGCTTCGAGGGCGTCGCGCAAGGCGGCGTAGCCGTCGAGCTCGGCGATGGAGGCGGGCAAGAAGAAGCGGCCTTGCGAGCCGTGTTCCGCGAGGTGTCGGGCGGCGCGTGCGAGGAAGACGGCGTGCAGCGCGGGCCAGCCGCCGGGGCCGCGATGGTGCGGGAGGGCCGCGGTGGAGTCGGGCGCGACGTGTCGGCTGGAGAAGGATACCCACGGCGGGTTGGCGCCCAGGGCGTCGGCGAGGGTGAAGTTCTCCGCGAGGTCCCACTCCGTGAGACCGGCGTGGCGCGCCAGACGTTCGCGGGCTCTCGTCAATTCTTTGGGTCGGTGTCGATTCCGAAGCACAGCTCGCGGGGGTCTCCGCCGTGGACCTCGAGAGCGGCGAGCAGCAGGGCGCCTTCTCCGCAGGCCGGATCGAGCCAGGGGGCCGCGGCGGGCGGGCGGGGATCTTGGCCGTCGGAGTGGTTGCCGCCGGGGTCGGCAGCGCCCGACTCACCCGGCACGAAGCCCTCGGCCGACCGCCGCGCCTGAGCAGGCGGCGTCGGGACGTCCCCCCCGGTGGTGAGGGGGGCGGGCCGAGTGGGGAGCTGGAATGGGCGGTAGGGTCACGGTGGGGCTCGATCGGGAAGTGCTTTCCAGTCTCCTATCCCTGCTCTGGGCCATCCAGGAGGGGTCCTGGAAAAAACTTCCTGTTCCGCGTTCGGTCGCTCCCGAGGCTCGGCTGACGGCGCGGGTGAAAGGGAACTTCAGTCCAATGTCTCCTGGAAGGCAGCTCCTGAAGAGAAAAAAAGGCGCGAGCCCGCTTGTCGGGCTCGATCCTTTGCCCACTTGAGCTGGATCGATCACGGTGACGCGCGCTCCTCGGGGGGGGAAGTCGCGCTGATCGCGCCGAGACCACGATCGCGGGTGGGCTCCCTGGAATCTGATGATCGATCGAGTCCGCTGGTCAAGGCCGGCGGACTCGGTCGTTTCATGGGCGCCTGTTGCCACCGGGAGCCTGCGATCCGCAGGCCGGCGCGGGCCTTCCGTGCGCTCGAGCTCGGCGTCGCACCGTGTTCCAGGCGGTCCCGGCCACCCGCGCGCCGCCTTCTGATCCGCCGCGGGACTTCCTTCGCGGCTCGGGCGTCGTAGGCTTTGCGCCACATGCCTCTCTTCCTCGTCACCGGCGGTGCCGGCTTCATCGGATCGCACCTCGTCGACGCCTTGCTGGCGCGCGGGGACCGGGTCCGGGTGCTCGATGACCTCTCGACCGGCCAAGCCGAGAACCTGGCGCCCCACCAGCCCGGCGAGCTCGGGTCGGGCTCGGCGGTCGAGTGGCTGCGCGCCTCGGTCGCCGATGCGGCGGCCTGCGAAGCGGCCTGCGCCGGCGTCGACGGAATCTTCCACGAAGCGGCCGAGGTCTCGGTGCCGAAAAGCGTCGCCGAGCCGCGCAAGAGCTACGAGGTCAACGCGCTCGGCACGCTGAATATGCTCGAAGGCGCGCGCGCGGCCGGCGTCCCGCGGTTGGTCTTCGCGGCCTCTTCGGCGGCCTACGGCGACGGCCAAGAACTGCCCAAGCGCGAGGACCAGACGCCTTCGCCGCTCTCGCCCTACGCCGCGGGCAAGATCGCCGGCGAGCACCTCTTGAAGGTCTGGGCCGAGGTCTACGGCCTGCACACGGTCGCGCTGCGCTACTTCAACGTCTTCGGGCCGCGCCAGCGCGACGACAGCCCGTACACCGGCGTGATCGCGATCTTCGCGCGGGCGCTGCTCGAAGGGCGCGCGCCGACGATCTTCGGCGACGGCGAACAGACGCGCGACTTCACCTACGTCACGAACGTCATCGAGGCCAACCTCGCCGCGATGGATGCGCAGGGCGCGAGCGGGCGCGTCTACAACGTCGGTGGCGGCGAACGCATCAGCCTGAACCAGCTCTTCCAGGCGATGGCCGAGAAGCTGGGCAAGCCGCTCGCTCCGACCTACGCACCCGCGCGCACCGGCGATGTGAAACACAGCCTGGCCTCGATCGAGCGCGCCGAGCGCGACTTGGGCTGGCGCCCCCGGGTCGACTGGCGCGAAGGTCTCGAGAAGACCCTCGACTGGTACCGAGCCGGTCACTAGCGCGGGGCCGGAATCGGCCTCCCGCGCGGCTTCCGGGCCCATCGGACCCCCCGCTCCGTTGCCGATCCGAGCGGCTCCGGGTACCCTCTTTCGCCCAGCTCTTCGGGCAGGCCCCGCCCGAATCCGATCCCCACGCCCTCCGCACGAGGCGACACCCATGGATATCGCAAGAGATCTCGAGCAGAAGCTCGGTCTGAAGGACGTCGATTACCGACTCAACCTCTCCAAAGACGAGCTCTTCCACGAGGCCATCGCGAACGACCGCGGCCGCATTCGTGAGGGCGGTCCCGACGACGAACAGAAGGCCTACTCGACCAAGCTCGGGGTCGACGGTCCGCTCGTCTACTACACCGACCCGACCTGCACCGGTCGCCCGGTCAAGGACACCTTCGGCGTGGCGCACCCCGAGCTCGAAGACACGGTCTGGTGGAAGAACGACTTCGGCAAGTTCGACCCGGCCAAGTTCGATGCGCTGCTGAAGCGCGTCGTCGCCCACCTGAACGCGAAGCAGGCGCGCCTCTACGTCAAGGATGTTTTCTGCGGTACTGACCCCGAGTACGCCGTGCCGTACCGCTTCGTAGGTGAGTACGCGACGCACGCGTTCTTCGCGGACAACATGTTCCCGAAGGGCATCGAAGGTATCGCTGACGCGGAATCGAAGCGCTGGACGATGATCAACGCGCCGACCTTCCACTGCGATCCCGATCGCGACGGAACGCGCTCGGCCCGCATCGTGTGCCTCGACTTCAAGAACCGCATCGCGCTCGTCGCCGGTCGCGCCGATTACTCCGGCGTCGTCAAGAAGTCGATGTTCACGGTGATGAACTACATGCTGCCGGAGATGGGGCACATGTCGATGCACTGCTCGGCGAACGTCGGACCGCGCGGCGACGGCGCGATCCTCTTCGGGCTCTCGGGTACCGGCAAGACGACCTTGTCCGCCGACCCGAACCGCGAGCTGATCGGCGACGACGAACATGCTTGGACGCAGTCGGGAATCTCGAACCTCGAGGACGGCTGCTACGCCAAGCTGATCGACCTGAACAAGGAAGCCGAACCCGTCATCGCAGCCGCGCTGTCGATGAAGGGCACGCTGATCGAGAACGTGCCGGCGCTGTCCGGCAAGACGATGGATCAACTTGATCCGCAAGAGCTCGATTTGGCCGACGGCTCGATCACCGAGAACACGCGCTTCAGCTACCCGCTGACGTGCAACCCGAACGTCGCTTCCGGCGCCAAGGGTCCGCACCCCGAGACGATCGTGCTGCTGACGGCCGATGCGTTCGGCGTCTTGCCGCCGATCTCCGTGCTCGACGCGAAAGAGGTCATGTACCACTTCGTGATGGGTTTTACGGCGAAGCTCGCCGGCACGGAGGTCGGAATCACCGAACCGAAGGCGGCCTTCTCGTCCTGCTTCGGCGCGCCCTTCATGGCGCAGAAGCCGTCCGTCTACGCGCGCATCCTCGCGCAGAAGATGGAACAGAACGAGACGCGTTGTGTGCTGCTCAACACCGGCTGGTCCGGCGGCGGCTACGGCGTCGGCAAGCGCATCTCGATTCACGACACGCGTGCGTTGCTCGACGCAGCGTTGGCGGGCGACCTGCACAAGCCGGGCGCCGAGTACGACCTGCACCCGATCTTCAACTTGAAGATGCCGAAGAGCTGCCCCGGCGTGGACGCGAAGATCCTTGATCCGCGCAACACCTGGGACGACAAGGCGGCTTACGACGCGCAAGCACAGAAGCTCGTGCAGATGTTCCGCGACCAGTTCGACAAACAAGGCTTCGGCGCGCTCGGTATCGAGCCCGTCATGTAGCCGACACGAGGGACCCACGGCATGAGCACCAAGATCGACCACTACAAGAAGGGCCTCGCGCTCTTCGGTCAGAACAAGCACCTCGAAGCCCTCGAGGAGTACAAGCTGTGCCTTGCCGAGGACCCCGACTGGACCGACGCACTGCACGCCGTCGCGATGGCGCAGATGCAGGCGAACCTGCTCGACGAAGCGATCGCCACCGGCAAGCGCATCGTGGAACTCGATCCCGAGGACGCCTTCGCGCACACCTCGCTCTCGATGTTCTACCAGCGCAAGAACATGATCGATGAGGCCGAGGCCGAAGCGGCCAAGGCGCGCATGCTCTCGTGGAAACAAGAGCTCAAGAAGAACCCCAACGCCCCGCCGCCCGGCCCCGCCGGCAGCATGGACGTGATCCAGTAGGTACGGAACCAGGTTCGAATCCTCACACCCGCGCGGGGCTGCCCGTGGCCGATTCGGCCACGGGCAGCCCCGCGCGGGTGTGAGGATTCGAACCTGGTTCCGTACCGCTCACTCGTCAGCACCGGCTTCGATCAGTTGCTGCATGACGTGTGTCAGCTCGAACTGGTTCGCACCGTACTCCAGGAGTGCCCCGCGTTCGCTGAAGGGCGACCAATCGAAGCCCTCTTCGATGTCGTTGAACCAGATGGCTCGCCCGTCGTGCAGTCCGACGACCCAGAATTCGCCGCCCAGGTCGCCCTCGGGACTGAGTTGCCACTTCTCGGGCGTGATGCGGACCCGATTCCAGACGGACGAGCGCGCCGGGGTCAGCACGGCGACTTCCGCTTCGATGAGCTCGAGCAGTTCAGCTTCTGTGATGGAACGCCAGTTCACTCGGCGTGCTCCTCGTCACCCACGATCACTCTTCTCCTCCCGGGCGACTTCGGGCGAGAGCTCCGACAGCAAGCGGCAATCGTCGCAGCGGAACTCGAACTCGTGCAGCAACTCGGGGAGTCGCCAATCGCCGCCGCAACCGGGACAGCGGCGGGTGAGTTCGGTCGCCGAGTCGGGTTCCTCGCGAGCGAGAAGGGCGTAGTAGAAGGGGGCGCCGACTGTCGCTTCGTACTCGCGGCAGAGTTGGCGGCCTTCGCGACTCAGCGCACTGTCGTGGCGTGCCAGTTGACGGGCGGTCAGACGTTCGCCGTAGCCGCTGGACAGCCAGACTTGCTCGCAGGCGAGGTAGTTCTTCTGCCAGTTCTGAAGGTGATAGTGACTGTGGCCGTCCGGGGCGGGGAAGCGGAACAGTGGCACTCGTTCCCAACAGTCCGTGCAGCAGACCGGCGGGAGGTCGCGACTGCCGATCGGCAAGTAGAGCGCATAGCCGGACGGAAGCACACAGGAGCAGGAGGAGGGCGCCTGGGGGACGACGCCGAGGATCTCAACGACGATGCTCTCCGCCGCGAACGCCTCTCGATATTCCGCCGCGTACCGGTTGTCGCGCTCGGCGTTCAATGCACTCGGCGTCGCCACCATCACATAGACCTCGACTACATCCCCCGTCATGGCGAGGACGGGGTCGCCGAGGGCCTGGCCGCTCTGGTGCCAACCCGCGAGTTGGGAGTAGACAGCGTTGACGAACTCCTCTGAGTCCTCGAGGGGCGGCCGGCGGAACGTGATCTTCGCGGTGTACATAGCTTCGTGGGTCGGGGCTCCCTCGGCACCGTGCTTCTCTCGGCACGCTCTACGAATGCCGAACGATACGGAACCAGGTTTGAATCCACACACCCGCATGGGGCTGCCCGTGGCCGATTCGGCCACGGGCAGCCCCATGCGGGTGTGTGGATTCAAACCTGGTTCCGTATCGTTCGATGGGTGCCCCTTCCGGCGCCGCGCCGGGCTGATGAACGGGTGGATCCGGTGGAGCCGGTTCGGCTCCTGCTCCTGGTGGTGGTGATTCCGGTGGTGGATCGGGCGGCGGTGGTTCGACATCCGCGCCCGGTGGAGGCGGTGGCAGTGGACCTGTGACCGGGGCCGACCGCGGAAGGCGCGATGGACATCACGGTCCCCGAGCTCCTGCGCGGTGCTTCCGCACGTGAGTACCTGAAGATCGAGTGGGACTACCCCGTGTACGTCCCGCCGCAGGATGAGGCGGACAAGGGTCGCACGACGGCCAAGGTCGCACGTCGGGCGCTCAGTCGCGAAGAGGCCATCAAGTACATCGCCGGCGACGACCTGCGCCCGCTGCTCGTGTTGCGCGAGTGCAAGGTCTGCAACGGCACCGACGAAGCTCTGCTCAAGGGCGGCGTCGACAACGAGAAGACCTTCCTGATGGCGCGTAGTTTCCACTGCGTCAAGCTGCCCGTCGATGTGATGGAAGAGGATCACCCCTTCCACGCGTTGTTCGTGCAGGACAAGGCGCCCGAACACCTCTTCGTGTGTGCGGTCGACGGCACCGATCACGACCCGCTCGAGTCGCAGACCTCGCGTACCGAGTTGTGGAAGTCGATGCGGGCGATGCTCGTGAAGGAATACAAGAAGAGCCCCGACACGGCGTTGAAGTCGATCGCGAGATTGATGGACAAGCTGGACGTCGCGGACGAACGCTTCGTCGAACTGATCGATCGGCAGAACGAGATCCTCGAAGAGGATGGACCGAAGTCGAAGAAGCTCCCCAAGGTGGCGAAGAAGCTCGCCAAGGCGGAGAAGGAGCGCAAGGACCTCAAGGCCGACATCGAGAAGGCCTACGAGATCGACCTGAAGCGCAAGCCCGAGATCGACCCGTCCGAGGCTGCTGAATCGGTGCCCACCGGTTCCGGAGCCACGAGCGGCTGAGCTCCGAGCTTCCAGTTCGTAACGAGAATCGAAGGGCGGCGATTCCTCTGGTGTTCGTCGCCCTTTCGCATCCACAGACCAACCCCGCTGGTTCCCATGTCTCTCTGCGTTTCGTCACTCCGCCGTCTGTTCGTTCTCGCGGTCCTCGGCAGCTGCTTGTTGCCCGGCAGCGCACACGCGCTCCAAGAGAAGGAGATCGACGAGAAGGAGGGCATGGAGGTCTTCGAGGAAGAGGACCCCTACACCAAGGGTGACGCCGTGCTGGTGAAGGCGCTCGGTTACGTGCGCCTCGGTCACGGTGCGTGGCACGGCGGCGACGACACGAAGGCCTTGCAGCAGAACATGGGCGGCATCGAGGTGCTGTTCGGCTCGCTCCTGCACAACATCGTCGCGTCGTGCCTGACCACGACCTTCATGGATCGTCACAACGGCACGGCGTACACCATGCCGCGCTGGTTCGTGTACGGCATGAGCTACTTGCAGCTGCGCCGTGTCGGTCCCGAATGGACCTACGCCGACGGTCGCCAACCTGGTCAAGGGCAAGACAAGGACCAGTGGGACTGGGAACCGCGCGTCTACAAGCTCGTGAAGAACGAGTTCTTCACCTGCGCGCAGGACATGTTCGCTGGGCAGGACTACCCCGACCTGCACCAACGCGATCACATGATCGCTTGGTCGAAGACGGAGTTCCTCGTAACCGAGCTCGAAGGCGACAGCAAGGCCTTCCTGTACGCCGTCTGCCGCCAGCCGTCGAAGTACGGTTCGAACATCGGCGACCAGGGGCTCGTCGAGCGTCAAGTCACGGCGCTCCGCGAGTGCTTCAACCTGACGCCCGAGCAGTTCGACGAAGCGTGGGCGAAGTGGGTCTTGAAGAACTACCGCCGGAAGTAGGCGCGTTCGGCGCGCGCGCGGATCACCTCTCCGGGTGGGTCACCGTGAAGGACTCGTCGGCGTGGAAGGTCACGGTCGCATCGCCCCCCATCATGTTCGTGACGTAGCCTTCGACGACCACCTCGTAGTCGTTGGATGCCGATCGAGCGCTGAGCTTCAGCACGCCGTCGGCCGAGGGCCAGACGTCGAAGCGCGCGTTTCCTCCGGGATGCACCGAGACGGTTGCGCTGTGGATGCCGCCGCCGAAGACTTGAACGTCTTCGAGCTGCAGCGCCGAGTCGTTCTGCACGACGACCGTGTAGCGCATCTCGGATCGAATCACGATGCCGGTCATGGCGAGGGCGACGGGGAAGTTCGAGAGCAGCAGGCCGGCGCACAGGAGGCTCGAGGTGCGCAGGCGGCGACGCGAGACGTTCGGAGTCGAGCGGTCCTTCCTGATCGAGAGCGCCAGTGCGATGACGCCGAGGACGAAGAGCACGCTGCCGGCGCCGATCACGAAGTAACCGAGCTGCCACCAGCCTTCGACTCCGCCGAAGAACCAGCCGATGAAGACGATGATGCCGGCGAGCAACGGGATCGCCCAGCACAGCAGAGCGACGCGGTAGGACCGGTTCATGGCGCAGCTTCGCTCGAGGACCGTGGTTGCATGGTCTCGATCATAGCGCGTCGCCGGAGCCGCGCGCACTCCACGAAGAAGGGCCGACGCTTGCTGCGCCGGCCCTTCCGCATGTGCGTTGCAGTCGCTCGATCGAGCGCCGCGTGACGGAGACTACTCTTCGTCGATCTGCAGGATCTTGCGACCCTCTTCCGAGATCAGCTGCGGGGTCCACTGGGGTTCCCACACGATCTCGATGTCGCAGTTGTCGATGCCGTCCATCGCTTGCACGCGACGCTTCATCACGTCGGGGATCGTCTTGGCTTCGGGGCAAGACTGCGAGGTCAGGGTCATCTTGATGCTGCAGGCTGGACCGTCGACAGCGATGTCGTAGATCAAACCGAGGTCCACGATGTTGACGGGGATCTCGGGGTCGAAGACCTGCTTCAGTTCGGTGTAGACGTCGTCGGAAGTCGGCATGGCTGTTCTTTGCGCGTGATGGGGTCCGCGGGGCGTCCGGCGCATGTCGGCCGGTGTTTCGGGGCGAAATCCTAACAGCCGGGAGGCCGCGGATGGGGGGAATCTCCCGTGAACGGTAGGTTGGTACCTGGTACCGTGCCCCGGCACTCCCCGAAGAGCGATGCAGGCAGCTGGAACGCGGATACGGTGCCAGGCACACTTCTACACGATTCGCCGACCCGCAGGCGTCCAGATCGCCCCGGGTCGAATCCTGTAGAAGTGTGCCAGGCACCACCTTGACGACTCCCGAACTGCTCCCCATCGACTACCAGGGCACGCTCTACCGCCCGCCCTCCGAAGCGGACAGCCTGATCCTCCAAGCGACGATCGGCTGCAGCTACAACCGCTGCACCTTCTGCGCGATGTACCGGGACAAGCAGTTCCGCGTGCGCCCGATCGAGGAGCTGCGCGCCGAGATCCGCTGGGCTGCCGCGCACCTCGGGCCGGTGCGCAAGGTGTTCCTCGCCGACGGCGACGCCTTGATGGCGAAGTCGCGGTACCTCGAACAAGTGCTCGACGCGTGCTTTGATGCCTTCCCCGAGCTGCGCCGCGTGTCGTGCTACGCCTCGCCGCAAGCGCTCGCCGTGCGCTCGGTCGACGAGATGCGCAGGCTCGAGGCGAAGGGGCTCTCGCTCTACTACTTGGGCATCGAGTCGGGCCACGACGAAGTGCTCACCTGGCTCGACAAGGGCGTCGACGCCGAAGAGATGATCCGCGTCGCGAACAAGGCGCACGAAGCGGGCGTCAAGCTCTCGACGATGATCCTGCTCGGCGCCGGCAACCGCCGCCTGTCGCAAGAACACGCCCGCGAGTCCGCGCGCGTCGTGAACGCGATCCAGCCGCGCTTCGTCTCGACTCTCGTGATGACGCCGGTCGAGGGCACGCCGCTGATGGACTCCGCGCAGCGCGGCGAAGTCGACGAACTCTCGCCGATCGAACTCGCCGCCGAGCTGCGCGAGTTCTTGAGCTTGCTCGAGCTGAAGGGATCCGTCTTCCGGTCCAACCACGCGTCGAACTATCTCGCGCTGGCCGGCAACCTGCCGCGCGACCGCGATTCGCTGGTCGCCGCGCTCGACGAAGTGCTCGCCGATCCGAAGCACGCGCCTTTCCGGCCGAAGTGGATGCGGGGCCTCTAGAGCGTGCGATTTCTCGCCGCACTCGCGACCTGTAGCGCGTTCACCGTCGCCTGTTGCGCCGAAGCGCCGCGCCAACAACTCCCGGACGAGGTGCGCAGCTTCCTGAACGAGGCCGCGCAGTTCGAGGTGCAGCGCGCGACCGAACCGCTGGGGTCGTGGAGCCGGATCGTCGAGGTCGTGGAGGGTCCCGAGCGCGAGCCGTTCGTCGCGGCCTTGCTCGCTGCGGTGGACGCGCGCCACGACACGGACCTCGAGCTGGTCGCTTTCCTCTCGCCGGCCTTGCGCATCACCGCAGCGCACGAATCCGCCACGCTCGAGCTGGTCCTGCACAGTCCGCCGGCGAACCGCCTCGAGTACGTGCTCGAACCGAACGGCATCCGCGGCATGGTGAACGTCGACGACAGCGCGCTGCGGGCACTGGAAGACTGACGGCGCGTCGCGCCGCGGACGTTACGCGCCGTTCGCGAAGCGGAAGATCGCCTTGCGGCCCCACGTGTGATCGCCTTCGGACTGCTGGAACGCGCCGCCGCTGTACGCTTCGATCGTCTTGCGCCAGAACGCGATCGCGCGGGCGTGGCTCGGGTAGGTGACGACTTCCCAGGACCCGCGGTGCAGGTCGAACGACTGCGCGGCCGCGTGTTCACCGATCCCCTTGCCGCGGTAGGCGTGCAAGAGGAAGAACTCGTGCACCACGAAGTCGGCGTCGATGCCTTCCGGCAAGCGTGAGCGTGCGGCGACCAAGCTGAAGCCCGCCGGCTGATCGTCGACGAGGATCAGGTAGGGGAAGAGCGCGCCCGGTTCGTTCCACCAGGCGTCCATCGAGCCCGCGTGTTGCGCGAGCGTCGTGACCTCGTCCGCAGCGCCGAAGATGCCGTGCGCGTTCGGACGGCTGCCGTCGAACTCCGACACCTCGTGCTGATAGAGCGGCCAGAGGTTTCGGATGATGTGCGCGCCCGATCGGTCGGTCAGCTTCAGCGTGGTGTCGGTCATCGAGAAGTACGGTACCGCGTTCGATTCATCGGGCTAGCGCGGACCGGCGCCAATCGCGCCGGACCGCACGCGAGCCCGAAGAATCGAACGCGGTACAGTACTTCTCGAGCGGTCGCAGCGATCAAGGGCAGAAGGTGACCGACAAGCCGTTGCTCAAGTTGAAGCCCAACCCCGCCGGGTCGCGGTACCAGAACTGGAAGTTCCAGACGGAACCCGGCGTGATCTCTCTGGCGCCGCCGCTGGCGGGCAGTGAGTTGAAGTCGAGCAGCCGCGACGCGCTGCCGTCGACAGCGGCCGTCAGGAGCGCGGGCTTCAAGCGGAAGGCGTTGCCTCCGATGCAGCGCAAGCCGGCACCGAACGGCAGGTTGGTCTGCGAGTCGCCGTAGTAGAAGATGCCCATCTGGCCGGGTGCGGCGGCGGTGACTTCCAGCGTGAAGTCGTTCGCCCCGATGCTCGGCGAACCCGACGAGCTGATCAGCGCTCCGGCACCGTGCGAGTTCGGCGTCGTCGCGCAGTACAGCGTGGTTCCGCAGTCGGGGACGATCCTGCGCACAGCGCCCGAACCCTGGACGATGTAGAGTTCGCCTTCGCTGTCTTCGCCGAAAGACGTGAGACCGTTGAACGGTCCGCCGAGCTCGCTGGTGCGTTCCATCAGCTCGGTGACGGTCGTTCCGTCGTAGCGCAAGCTCCACACGCGGCCGGAACACCAGTCGCCGAACAAGTAAGCGCCGTAGAGCCCGGGGATCGCCGAACCGCGGTAGACGAAGCCGCCCGTGATCGAACAGCTCGAGCCCGTCGCATACTGGTGGATCGCACCCGTGTAAGCCGGGTCGTTGCACGGTGAGGTCGCCGGTGCGCAACTCGACGTCGAGAAGCAGTTCGAGCCTTCCATCACCTTCCAGCCGTAGTTCAAGCCGCCGACGCCGGCGGGTTGGAAGTCGACTTCTTCGAAGGAGTGTTGTCCGACGTCGGCGATGTACGCGTCGCCGGTCAATGCGTCGAAGCTCCAGCGCCACGGGTGACGGAACCCGATGTGCCAGATCTCGTCGAGCACGCTCGGGTCGCCGACGAACGGGTTGTCCGCCGGGATCGCGTAAGGCGTCGCCGAGTCGACGTCGAGGCGCAGCATCTTGCCAAGCATTGTCGACCCGCTCTGCGCGTTGCACGCCGGGTCGTTGCCGGTGCCGGTTCCATCGCCGAAGGCCACGTAGAACATGCCGTCCGGACCGAAGTGCATGTTGCCGCCACCATGGAAGGAAGCGACTTGCGTGACGCGCAACAGTTCCGTCTGCGAGCTGGGTTCGGCGCGGTTCGGATCGCTCGCCATCACCTCGTAGCGGTCGACGACTATGTCTCTGTCGCTTCCGTTGCGGTGGTCATAGGCGACGTACAAGAAGCCGTTCGTCGCGTAGTTCGGGTGGAACGTCAGACCTCTGAACCCGGTGTAGAAGGAGTTGTCGGTCTGCGCCGAGATGTCCAGGTAGGGAGTCGGCAACAAGACGCCGCCATCGACCACGCGCACGAAGCCGCCCTGGTCGACGATGAACAGGCGGTCATCGCCCGGAGCCGCGGTGACGTAGACCGGGGTGCCCGAGAGGCTCGTGACCAGCTCGGTGGTGATCGACTGGGCTTGCGCTGAAGGCGCGGATGCAGCGAACACGAAGCACAGGGCGGCGGCGAGCCGGCGCTGAAGTCGGAGTCTCATGGCGAGGGGGGGCGAGGGAAGCGGAGGGGGTCGACTCTGCGTACCTCCAGGCTACCTGCTCCTCGCTGGAGCGGCTCTGGATACGGTACCGCGTTCGAATTAACGAACTAAACCGGCAGGCCCAGCAACGCCCTACGGCGCTGCTGGGCCTGCCGGCTTAGTTCGTTAATTCGAACGCGGTACCGTACTTCTCACAACGGATTCGTCACACAGCCATCCGGTAGCGCCAAACACCCTGAATCGCCAATTCGCGGTCGATTCACCGGACCGCGTGTGGGCCGGCGACATCACCTACATTCGCACGGCGGCGGGCTGGGGGTACCTGGCGGTGATTCTCGACCTGCACTCGCGCATGGTGGTCGGCTGGTCGATGGCGACGCACATGCGGACGGAGTTGATTGAAGCGGCACTGCGCAACGCGCTCGGTATGCGGCGGCCGTCGAAGGGCTTGCTGCATCACTCTGACCGCGGCTGTCAGTACGCCAGCGGCTCGTACCGCGCGTTGCTGGCAGCACGGGGCATCGCGGTGAGCATGAGTCGCCGCGGCGAGTGTTACGACAACGCAGTCGTCGAGAGTTTCTTCGGCTCGCTGAAGCAAGAGCTGGTGCACCACGTCCGCTGGAACGATTTCGCGCAAGCGCGTGCAGCGATTCACGACTACATCGAAGTCTTCTACAACCGCAAACGGCTGCACTCGATGCTGGGCTATCGCACGCCGGCCAAGGTCGACCAAGGAGCAGCGTAATCGACGTGGAGATTCGTCAACAAGTAATGAGTCTCCTCCTCCTGGACCACCACCTCCCGTGGGCTCCGCCCCCGGACCGCCGCGCTGCGCTCGAGCTCCGCAAGGCTCCGCTCCGCGCGGCTCCCCCGAAGAACGGCTCGGCTCGGTCGAGCGTCTCAACTACCCTAAGTCCGGTGTCTACAAGATTGGGGGAAGCTCACTCCTCGCCCCCGTAGCCCCGTCGCCGTCAGCATCGGCCTGTACCCAAGGTGCTGCAAGGTCGATGCTTACGGTGATGGGGTGCAGGGCCGCCCCCGCAGCGCCAGAGCCAAATGCGGAGCGCCTTGCTTCCACACGAAACCCTGAAGACCCCCTTGATCTTCTCATCGTGGGGCACTAGCCTGTAGACGTTTAGTTTTGGGGGTGGCCCTGCGAATTCACGCAGCGATCCGCTGCACTAGTAAGGACACACCTCATGAAACTTCCCGTTCATGCTTTCTGCACATCCGCTCTGGCGCTCCTTGTTTGGATTGCTCCTCTCCAAGCTTCGAGCGTGACCTGCCCCTCGAAGAATGGACCGTTTTCTGCAACGGGTCAAAGCGTCACCGGTGTTGGGGTTACGCAAGCTCAGGCCACGGCGGACCTGTACTCCGGTGGAATGGAGAGGGGTCTGCAGGTTGCGTCCGGGATCGTGTGCTCCGATTGCGGATCTGCAGGCCCTTGCGAGTCCTTCGTGTCGTTCGACGGTACTGTCTCTGGACTGCACCACTCGAAAATCGTGGACATGGACGGCAACACCGTCGGATACATTGCGATTGCGCTATTCACGGGAACCTACGGTGTAGAGTGCCTCGAATGCTGATGGCATAGCGTCTGCCTGCTTCGGTATGAAAACTGAAGCAGGTAGATGAAGGGATTCGTCGTCGAGCGCTCGACTCGGCTCACCGGCAGGTGAGTTCTTGGCACGGCACGGCGTTTTTCTCCGGAATTCCACCAACTCAATCTCGTGTCCAGATTTCGTCGCCATGAAGCACAAGCGCCTTCTCGTGTCTATTGTCATTCTTGCTCTCTTCGTGTGCCTCTTGCGCATGGCGAGCACCTCGACGAGTAACAATGCCGACGGCGGGGCAGGCGACTCAACGGCCGGCTTGATGGAACCGTCCCCGGAATCCGGAGCAGGGTCAGGGGGGCAGGTGCTGTCCAGGGGGGATTCTCAAGGACCGCAGGCTCAGCGTTCTCGGGTTCCACTTCATCGAGAGTCGTTTCGTGCGAGTGGCGGCCTGGTTGTTCATGGGGAATCGGCCGGACTGGTTCGATTGGAGTGGGTGTCCGAATCCGGGCGCCTGGACGTGAGTGCGGGCGTAGCAGAGGGGGAGTGGTCCGGGTCCTTCTCCACTGGGGACTACGTCTTGGTGAGGGCTTGGATCGGCAGCTCGGAGTGCGAGTTCATCGACGAATACAGCGTGAGCTCGGATCACGCCTCTTGCGATATCGAGCTGATCCCAGCCGAGCATTGCCTGCTCGAACTGGTCGATGCACGGGAGGGAACTCCAGTCCGTGCCGCACTAATCCAACCTTCAGTCATGCTCTCCAGTACAGGCGGTGGGGGGCAACGCGTGAAACGTGTACGGACTCCCGCAGGGAGCCGAACGGAAATCCGCATGGTGAATGCTGACTCCGATTCCCCATTCGCGATTCAATACACAGGTGCATCTGTTCTGCTGCCCGTACTGTCCCATCGTATGCCGAGCGCCTGTAGGTGCGTAGAAGCCCCCCCTAGCCCGGAGTATTCATGAGTGCCTCGGCCGGCGCCTGAATCGTGTCCGAGGACCTGCGGGAGGTAGCGAATGCCGTTGATCTCGCCATCTCGCCGCTCTTGACACCTCGCTC
>Ga0316208_1001698_pt1 | contig 19871 bp, 11 predicted proteins | sample 3monopyrite_MG_FD_204944 | JGI IMG/M metagenome (GOLD analysis project Ga0316208, IMG submission 204944) | Microbial mat bacterial communities from mineral coupon in-situ incubated in ocean water Damariscotta River, Maine, United States -... | ecosystem: Environmental > Aquatic > Marine >...
AACCAATACATCCAACGCCTCAAAGCAACAGGCAGTCCCATTGTGAATTTTCTGGAAAATTCATAAAATGAAAAAACAAAGACTTGAAAAAAACCTCAGATGTCTACACTGCTCACTCAATTTTTATTCCTGCAGTCTTTTGTTGATAAGAGATTAATCTTCAAACAGTTTTTCGATTTGACTCATTGATTGCTGGGCGGCTTTTTTGCCGAGGTCGAACAGTTTTTCCGCAGCGGTGAAATCGTACCAGGGGACTTGGGAAACGCTTGGTTTGATTAGTAAGTCGGCTCGGTGACGGACTTGTTTTCGCCAATAGTTTTCGCCAATTTCATCGACACGCATCAAAACATCTAACGCAGTTTCACATCGAATGCCCGGCACAACATCGCTGCTGACTTCCACGGCGATAACGGGAGCATGTCCGTAAGATCGTGCAAGGCGAGCGGGCAGCGAGCAGAATGTGCCGGTATCACACAATTGCATTTCATCAAATGGTACGGGGGGAAAGATTCCTGGCAAAGAAGAAGACCCCCGCACGGCTTCACGAACCGGACCATGCTCAAGAACTACCTGATGTCCGGAAACCAGGTCCACTGCAACAACGGAAAGTGGAATCGGGAAGTCTTCGATATTTCTTTCTTCAACGAGATTTTTCATCACATCTTCAAGCAAGATACCAGGTAACATCCCCGGCTGTGTCACAATTCGACGAAACAGCCGATTCGCTTTAAGAAATTCTTCGATGCGGTAATACCACGAAAAATAACTCGCGTCCTGCTCTGTCGAACCGCCTCCCATTCCGAATAAGGTTTGTTGATGCTTACGAAATCGCTCGGAAAGAAGATAACGTAACGCCTTGGTTCGTATCTTTTTTGGATTATCGCCAGTCGCGACCATCGCACCGACCAAACTTCCCATGCTCACGCCGACGATTCGTCGGATGGAATAGCCTTGCTCAAGCAGAAATTCGATAATTCCCAGATGGGCTAAGCCACGAGCCCCACCCCCGCCCAGTGCGAGAGTCACTTCGCGTTTCTCTGATTTTCGTTCATTCATAGAAAACTTAACTCCTGATCAAGAATGCCCAGCCCGGTATCTTTCAGAAAAACCGATTCGGACAGGGTTGAATGCCTGTTCGAGAGGACTATACTTTCTGAAGTAGATTTGATCGAGAGAGATCTTGGATTGAAAAAACAGAATGCGATATTCAGTCGCATTGATCCCAGATATTGTTTAGGGAGTCTCTATTAATTCAAAAAATCGTACGAGGTGGAGGGGAGCCATTCTTTTCTGCCTTAAATGGAGCCTGCTCAAACGAAACAGACGCCGAATGTCTGTACCTCTTATTGAATTAATAGAGGTTCCCTTTAATAACACCAAAACAGAAACAGGAGAACAGAGATGGCAGCACAAGTTGGAAAACCAGCCCCCGCGTTTGAAGTTCAAGCTTATGACCGCACAAAAGACAATACAAACGATCAGTTTACGACCATTAAACTGGAAAATTTGAAAGGAAAATGGGTTTGCCTGTTTTTCTATCCACTCGACTTCACCTTCGTTTGCCCGACTGAAATCACTGCATTTAGCGATGTGTTGGGAGAATTCGAAAGTCGAAATTGTGCCTTGTTAACAGCTAGCACGGACAGCGTTTACAGCCATAAGGGATGGTGCGACACCCATCCCGGCTTAGGGGAATTAAAGTACCCGATGTTGGCTGATACTAATCATAAGCTATCTGAAGACTACGGCGTTTTGCTGGAGGAAAAGGGAATTGCCTATCGAGGAATATTCCTGATCGATCCAGAGGGAATTGTCCGCTGGTTAGCCATTCACGATTTAAGTGTTGGTCGAAACGTCGATGAAGTGCTTCGTGTTCTCGATGCTTTCCAGACAGACAAACTTGTGCCTTGTAACTGGAAAAAAGGCGAGAAAACCCTTAACTAACTGTCTGTTGAACGGAGGGTAGACATTCTTGTCTGCCTTAAATGGAACATACTCAAACGAAACAGACGCCGAATGTCTATGCTGCTTTTGAATCTGTGTTCCTTATTGAAAAAATAGAGATTCCCTGAAAACAAAAAGGGGCAACGCGTATGAGTTGCCCCTTTTTTCGTTTCTAAGATTCCTGATGCACTTTCGGTGTTGGTTCTGAAATGACCACAAACTTATCGAGATGGCCCTGGAAAACGTAATCAACGCGTCCGGATCGCTGCCCGGTTCGATGATCTTTAATGACGCCTGAGGGGCCGAGTTCGTAGGTACGAATAATTTTTGTGTGGTCTTCGCGTTGTGGTTCTTTACAGGCACAAACCCGAGCTTTGAGCAACGGCAATAAACGATCTTGGATTGTTGCCTTCTCGCCATCGGTATGAACACGGATCGAAACAAATGTTGGGTTGTGCATCATGCGGACATCCCAGTTCAATTTCGAAATCAAACGTCCCTTTTCCGAATTGAGCGGTTGAATATCAACAACGACATTATCAGCTTCAATACCTTCTCGCCCCCACTGATCGGTGATGACATCCACTTCCAGCAGTTCGCGATCTTTGTAAAGAGAATCTGCCTGAGAACTTCTGCGTTTAAGCTCGTGCATTCCCGTTTCCTGATGCAGCAAAAGCGAGGCACCGATCCCGCTGACTTTCAGCACAAGGCTGTCTTCATCAGGGTTTTCAAACTTCTGATCTGCGATCACTTCAAAAGAAAGATGATACCGCTGCGCCAGTTTTTCATACATCCGGGCAAGCGTCAGCATTCCATGAGCAGGTTCTCCACGCTGACTCAACAATTTAATCGAAACAAAAACGTCATTGCGAACCGTTTCCGTATCGTTGTTGGCAAGATGTTCGAGAATTTTCGTGCGCAAATTCAAATGGATAATTTCTTCTTTGCTGACTTGTTCATCAGACAGATTGCTGGCGTTCTCCTGAAGCCATTCCAATTGCTTCAAGGTTTCTTCAATTTGGCGAATTTCCTCAGAAACCAGTTCTGCTTCTTCTCGGTTATCCCAAAACCCTGGATTGGACGTTCGGCGAAGCAGCATCGATTTTCTTGCAGAAAGATGCGTATTACTTTCGATCAGTACAGCGATACGATCTATAATTTCCTGTAACGCAATCGCTTCGTCAGACTGCGGGGCATCCGGTTGCTGGATTGTTTCAGGCGGTTTCGTAATTTCAATCGCCAATTGTCTTTTCCCAGCAGAAATATTAATGACCGATTCGGCTGGAATTTTTCCTGCAGCCAATTTTCGAGCAACGGGCAACAGCACCAGTCGTTCAATGACACGCTTTAACGGACGCGCCCCAAAAGCTCTGGAATATCCTTCACGTAGCAACAAGGGAAAAACAGCCTGGTCGATATTGACTGCCAGTTTTCGACCGATAACACCAGGGCGTTTAAGAACGCGATCCACTTCCAGCCGGGCAATTTTTTCAGCGGTATTTTCGGAAAGAGGCCGAAATAAAACGATACGGTCAATTCGATTCAAAAATTCGGGACGGAAAGTGTGTCCCAGTTCGCTGTGAATATGCGTTTCCAGATCATTATCGCCAGTTACGGAAGGCGCAGGCTGCCCGAAACCAACAGAAGATGTCTTTGAAATTTTCGCGCCGACGTTCGATGTCATAATGATGATCGACCTGCGAAAATCAGCCGTTCTGCCCTGCCCATCTGTTAGCCGCCCTGCATCAAAAATTTGCAGACATAAGTCAAAAACATTGATGTTCGCCTTCTCAATTTCGTCCAGCAGGATAATTGAAAAAGGTTGTTTACGTACAATAGAAGTAAGCATTCCCGGACGACCGTTTGAACCGTTGAGGCGTTCGAACGAATCGTAAGAGGCAAATTCACTCATATCCAAACGAGAAAGGCGGTTGACATCGCCAAAGCAGTATTCAGCAAGTGCCTTCGCTAATTCTGTTTTTCCAACACCAGTCGGTCCGACAAATAAGTTAACGCCGAACGGTTTATCGGGGTCGGTCAGACGCGCTTTAATCAGCGTGACCAAATCGGTTGCTGCATTAACTGCTTCGGGCTGACCAATTACTTTTGATTCAAAGAATTTACGAATTTCCTTCAAATCTAAAGAGACTTTGTCATCAAGTAAATCGGTTGAAACTCCTGTTGCGTTTCCAATTGCCTGTAAAATATTGCGATCACTGGGCAACGTCGTTAAATCGGTATGTTGTTGCAAAACTTGCCGGAGTAAGCCGACGGTTTTTCCAGGGTTGACGGTATCGGCTTGGGAAAATTCAGAAAGTTCAGCCAGACGATCCACAAATGTTTCGGTTGGCTCTAAGCCATTTTCTTTCAAAACACTGAAGATAATTTCCCGCGTCACTTCTTCATCAGCTGGCAACAACGTCATGGGAGAGAGCAAACGTTTGAACGTTGGGTTTGCTACGAAATCTTCCTGCAATTGCCGTTCCGTTGTTTCCCCCAGAATGCGAACCTCTCCCCGTTCCAGATACGGAGTCAGAGCCGAAGCGACATTGTTATCGGAAGAAGAAGATCTCCCCACAGTGTTAAGTTCGTGAATCGAAGGAATATAAAGGATGACACGTTTGGGGGCTGAGCAAGCCTTAATTAAGTTCGTTAAACGTGTTTCCCATTCGCCAAGGTACCTGGTGTCTTGCAAAAAACCAGAAGGAGGGACTTGAACCAAACACCAGGGGGGATCAGCCTGAGCCAGTTCATGAGCCAATTCGTTAACGAGTGCCGTTTTGCCCGAACCCGATTCTCCCAAAAGAACGACTGATTGCGGCGGTTCCCCGGTCAGTTTTTCAAACAGGATCGAAACCGGCTCTTCAGAATTCCAGGCGTGTGGAATATTTTCCAGGGTCTCTTTGAGAGTAATGACCGTGCCAAACCCTTCCAGAATGGTCGCATCAAATTCTGTTTCCGTACACATCGACACCCAGGATTTTACATGCTTCACAGCGGGAGAACCGGGTAAAATTTCAAGTGCCTTGTTCAAAACTGAAATCTTTGGAAGTTCAACACCTTGGGGCCAGATTTCATGTTCTTCGAAATAACCGTTCAGCTTCTTCGCGACTTCGAAACGAACGTCCGAATCGTCATCTGAAGCAAGCACTTCAAAATAAAGTTGATGGAGATTGAACTGTTCAAGCTTGTTCAAAATCCGAGCCGCTTCGAGCCGCACTTCCCAAGAGGCATCTTCACGCAGGCAACGGAGAATCATCTCGTGCGAAGAATCAAAACTCCCCAGTGCGACGAGCGTATTCTGTCGTACATATTGAGAGGGATCATCTTGAATCAAAGTCAACAACAATTCGAGATGCGGCTGTGCGTTCTCCAAACTCCTTAGAGACAATGCTAATTGATGACGAATAGAATTGTTTTCATGCTCACTAAATTTGCGAAGGCGTTTCACTAAAGCATCATCAATGGAATCTTTTAATAGAAGATCTATTGCCACGCGAATCAAAATAATCTCTTCCGATTCAAGCAGTTCTTCAAGCTGCTCGGCGGTAAGTTCCTCTTTTACCAGATCGGTAAGCGAACGAAATTCATCGACTCCGCCTTCTCGACATGACTGGACCGCTTCAGAAATTTTTTGACTCAAATCCATTTTGACAGCTTTCTGATTAAATAATAATCGTCGAAATCTTACGCAAAATTAGCAGCACAACCCAGCACGGCTGGTCTGTTCTGACTACCGTAACCAAAATGATATTTACAATAGTATGCGTACCGTTCGTAAACTCTTATCGTTAGTAGCATAGAATTCACGTAAAGCCGCAAAACGACAGGGGAAAAATGAGCGGTTTTCCACGCAGGCAGTGATGGCTTTGCGAGAGTCCTTTCACGCTTTTTAAGAGTCATTCAATTCAAGCTGAGGATTGATTACATGGGAGGAGCTTCTTACTGCTCGGGATGAATATAAATGCCGGAGGTTTTCACATTCAAAATACCCGATTCATCGATTTCGCCTTTCCCTTTGACTGTGACCAGATCTCCCGTTTGAAGATCGAATAAAGTTTTGGCATCAATCGGAATTACACTTCCTTTATCATCAACGCATTGGATGACGGCGACCGTTTCCTTATATTTTCGACTGCAAAACGGACAAGAGGCCGGATCATGCCCGGGGCCTCCATGACTTGTCTCATCTTGACCTGCTTCGGTAATCCAAAAAGTGGCGTACCCATCAACCCACCATTGGCTCAAGTCGCGTGCCCCGACTTTGCCGGAAATAATGAACTCATCCCCTTTCTCAGAAGCCTCTCTGGCGAGCTTAATGGATTCCGATTTGCCGGGAGATTCTGTCAATTGAACTGATTGGCGTGCCGCCAATATTTGGGGATCGATGCTTTCTGTACAACCGAAAATCATCAGACACAATAGCGCGACCGACAATAAACTTGTAATTGAATGGTGTAACATGGCGACAAACACCTCGACGATTCTTTTTTGAGTTCACCGACATCGTACTGGTGGGGTGCATCGTGACGCCCCTTTTAACAGATACTCAAACGTGGTGCGTCACGACGCACCCTACGAATTTCACCTTGCACTCACAAGAAGATAGCAGAATTATTTCTCTTTGGGAGTTTCCTTGGCAGCAGCTTTCGGCTCTGCTTTTGGTGTCTCTTTTGAGGCAGTTTGGGGGGCATCTTTCGGTTTCGTTGTCTCTTCTTTTTTCACTGCCCCTTGCAATACTGCCAAGGCAGCATCGAGTTTTTTGGCAAGGTCTTCGTATTTAACTTCTTTTTCGCCGTGAAACATGCCATCTATCTTCGTGTAGGCATCGAACAATTCCTCTTTTGCTTTTTTGACAGCCGTTAATTGTTCCGCACCGAGAGAAGCTTTTTCAGCCAATCCTGCGATATCTTCCAGCAGGTGTCCAACATGATGCAGCGGATCGTGAGCCGCGTCTTTATCATTTTTAGCAAAGGCATCTCGAATCGCTGCGTGCATTTCTTCGAGTTGTTTAATCGCTTCTGCATAAGTTTCAGGATGATTCTCATCACCATGTTCGCCATGATCGTGACCGTGATGGTCGTGGTCATTGTGGTCGTGAGCTGCATGAGACTCCGATTTTGTGGACTTTTCCTCTGTCGGTGGTGCCGGTTTACAGCCTGTCATCGCGAAAGAAATGATAGCAAAGACGAATAGACAACATGTTATCAGTTGGTGTTTCAACATAAAAAACTCCAGCAAAAAAGCAGGGATAAGATGATTAGAAACAGCCTCGGTAAGTCGACGGAGAAAAATAGAGGTGAGAACTCGCTGCCCGTATTATTATCATAAATAAGAAGGCGCGGCAATCAATGGCAAGTTTGAGAAAAAACAGAAATGAACAGCAAGTATTAGTTTCTTATTAATGAAATACTGGGCAAAAGTGGCTGGTTTTTTTAGTTACTGGGTAGCCCATCCGCTTTTAGCGGTTGGGTTGCGTAGCAACAAGAGGCTCGCGCCATGTGGTTCCTTTTGTTATTCGAGGTGCCAATGTTATCGAGTACACATGGCGCGAGCATCTTGTGTCTGTCGGCATACCCATCTTCGCATTCCGGGTTGCTTTCAATGACTTGAAAGAATCGGAAATAGTTTACAACCAGCAATAGGTTGGCGAAATAGAGACCGTATTTGATGGGTGCAAGCACGCCACCCTACGCTTCAAGATACGGTAGTTATTGTTTGAGCAATGCTAAGGCAATTGCAAAATCTTGAAGTTTTTGAAGGAAAGGTCGGTGGTTGGGTCGTGTCCCTGCAACGAGAGATGCCCGGCTTCGAGTCTTTTTCCTTTGCGGGGATTCTCATTCGGCTTTCTGGTATCTTCCCAATCGACCACCTGATAGCCATCGACCCAGGTCGATATGTGCGGACCATCTGCGATGAGGGTAATCGTGCACCATTTGTTATCACTCGAAACGACCCGCTTTGCATTAACCCTGCGGAAGATCGCGCCGGTGCCCGCGTTGTTCGGTTTGTTGCGGTCCCCCTCTTTGGTGCCGTTGTGTATTTGAACTTCGTAACCGTTGGAAGGAGCTTTTTCTGTTCCTTGAATCGCGCGGAAGAAAAGGCCGCTATTTAATTCTGCGGCGTGAGTTTTTGCCTGAAATTGCAGCATGAAATTATCGAACGTCTTTTCTGTTTCAAGGAACCCTGCTCCGTTTGTCACATGAATTGTTTCTTCGACCACTTCAAATTTACTTTTGGAACCAGGCACTTCCCGCCAGCCGGTCAGATCTTTTCCGTTGAATAACTCTGTCTGATTGATCGGTTTCAGCCTGATATTGCGAAAGGAAATTTCTCCCGCATTCTTTTGTAAGCCAATCAAACCGCTACGCAGCCAGTTTTTGCGTTCGTCCTTAAACTGCGTTGATATCTTGCCATCAATCAAGACAGTGAAGGAATTTTTGTCAGCCGTAATTTTTAATTGATGCCAGTTCCCATCGGCAGTTGGCTTGCCCGGCTCGAACTGATGCAGTCCGACAAAACTGCCTGTCAAAAAACCTTCGGGGTGTTTATCTGCCAGGTTGATTTCGTAACAATCGACTTTCGGATCGCTCGGATTTTTTGCACATCGAATGAAGATTCCGCTGTTGCCTCCCTTGGACAGTTTGTAATCGAGAGCTAGTTCAAAATCTGCAAAGCGAACCTTTGTTAACAACAAACCGATTGGCCCCTGGTTAGCGGTAATTTGATGATCCTGGACCGACCAGTTAACCTCATTTTGAGGCTGCCAACCGAACAGCGACTGAGCATCAAACAGGTTGATCCACCCTTCTGTGATTTGCTGCTCGGTCAACCGATTGATGTATTCAACGGGTGCAACCGGGGCCGTCTTAGGAGTTTTTTTGCTTTGCTTTTCAAGTTTGCTTTTCTCAGCAGATTTAGCCGGCTTCGATTTCTCTTCCTGTTTTACTTGATGTTGTTTTTCTGCAGGTGGTGATGCTTCCTGTTTTTGGCATCCGATTAAACTCACCAGAAGCAGCAGAGTTAAGAGATATGATTTTAACATAATACGTGGCCTTTCAGGTCTGTCTGATAATTATTTCCAGGCGAGCCGGGGGTGTTAACCCTCGGGTATATACCATATTCCAGCAGAGTTACCCGGGGGTTAACACCCCCCGCTCGCCTTTGGTTTATTCCGAATCTGAATTTGCGACCTCTTTTCCCATTGACCATTTCAAATACGCTTCAAGGTACGGTTCAAGTTCTCCATCGAGAACAGATAGTGGGTTTCCGGTTTTCAATCCTGAGCGAGTATCTTTCACGAACTGTTCGGGTTGCAGGACGTAATTGCGGATTGTTTCGCCGCCGAAGCCTATTTTTGATTTCTCTCCGCGTTTGATCGCTGTCTCTGCATCTTGCCTTTCGAGTTCCAGTTGATGCAATTTAGCGAGGAGCATTTTCCGGGCGGCGGCTCGGTTTTGGTGCTGGCTTCTTTCGTTCTGACATCGCACGACAGCTCCGGTTTCCAGGTGTGTCAGCCGAACAGCCGATTCCGTTTTGTTGACGTGCTGCCCGCCCGCCCCGCCTGCTCGCATTGTTTCTTCGCGTATATCTTTATCCCAATCGACTTCGATCGCGCTGTTATCTTCGACCTCCGGCGTGACATCGACGGCTGCAAATGCGGTTTGTCTTTTGCCCGCTGAATTAAACGGGCTGATGCGCACGAGACGATGATTGCCCGATTCCCCCTTGAGATATCCGTAGGCGTAATCACCCTTCACAAAAAGTGTCGCGTGACGAATCCCGGCTTCTTCGCCGTTGGTTCGTTCGTACATTTCCATCGAAAACCCGCGCATCTCTGCCCAGCGAATATACATCAACAGCAGCATTTCCGCCCAGTCAGCCGCATCGGTTCCGCCTTCACCCGCCTGAATGGTGATGTAAGCATTGACTGGATCATCCGGCTGCCCGAGCATCGTTTGCAGTTCGACTCGTTCGAGCAACTTTTGCAATTCTTCGACGGTTTGCCTCAATTCTTGAATCGATTCAGAATCATCAGAATCTTCTTCTGCGGCGAACTCAATCAGTACTGCTAAGTCTTCAGTTCCAGCAATCAATTCTCCCAAAGGAACAACAAGCCCTTTGATGCGGCTCAATTCCGAAACGAACCCCTGTGCTTTTTCCTGGTTATCCCAGAATCCAGCTTCTCCCATGAGAGCGTTAATTTCTTCGATTCGTTTTTGCTTGCCAGCGTAGTCAAAGAGAATCCTTTAAGTAGAGGATGCGCTCGGTCAGATTCTGGCAGGTATCACGTAATTCGCTATCCATGAGATTACTCGATCAGTTATTTCAAAAAAGTTGATTGTATTGGATCTGTTTAGCTGTAGCCGCAGGGACCGCAATAGCAGACCCTGCATCGTCCTCGTTTTATTTTCAGGCGAGCCGGGGGAAGGCTAACACCCAGGTAAATACCACATTCCAGCAAAGTAACCAGGAGGTTAACACCCCCGGCTCGTCTTTGGTTTTTGCGAGACACCTGCCAGCTTAATGAGCAGACGAAGCGATGTGAAGCATCCGAACAAAGATTAAAGGCTTGATTCGAGTATGCCCTGTTGCTAAATTGACGGAGTAACTAAAGGGAACCTCTATTTATTCAAAAGGAGCACAGACATTCGGAGTCTGTCTCATTTGAGCATGCCGGATTAAAGGCAGACAAGAATGTCTACCCTCCGTTCAATAATGAATTTTTGAATTAATAGAGGTTCCCTAGAGTAGTTCCCGCCATTTTTCCTTCCTGAAAGCAAACAGACGCAACTATTTTTACGTTAGTATTAAGAGGTGCATTGTTGGGCAGAATATTTTATCTGATTGAAAAAACAGGACTCACTGGCAAAATGGGAACTGTTTTCGTATCTTGTGCGAAGAACGCAGGTTCCGAACATGTATTCAGTGTCTGATGCTTGAATGATCAAAATAAATTTGCAATCCTCTACTCAATCTGATACCAGAATTGAGTTACACTGGAGAGTTGACAACGTATGAACGCAACTAAAACGAATACAGCTGAGAAGACCGATACCTGGGGAGCAGAGACATCCAAAGCGATGATTACTGCCCAGGGTTTGACCAAACATTACGGCAAATTCATTGCGGTTTCCGATGTTTCCTTTTCGGTGCCGCGAGGGGAAGTTGTTGCTTTTCTGGGACCGAATGGGGCAGGAAAATCGACCACGATGAAAATGTTGACCGGATTTCTGGCTCCGACCCGCGGGCGAGCCAGCATTGGTGGTTTCGATGTTTTTGAAAACCGGCAGGCTGCGGCAGAGATTCTTGGCTATCTCCCGGAAAATGGTCCGCTTTACATGGAAATGACCCCCAAATCGCTGTTGTGGTACTGTGCGAGGCTGCGAGGACTTTCCAAAGTGTTCACCAAAGCTCGGATTGAATACGTTGTGGATCGCTGTTCGCTGGGAACCGTTTGGGAGAAACCGATCGGTAAATTATCGAAGGGGTTTCGTCAGCGTGTTGGCATGGCTCAGGCGATTCTTCATGATCCAGCCGTCTTAATTCTGGATGAACCGACCAGTGGACTCGATCCAAATCAAACGCATCAGGTGCGGGAATTGATTCGCTCGTTGGCAAAATCGAAGACAATCCTGCTTTCCACGCATGTACTTTCAGAAGTTCATGCGATGTGTGACCGTATTCTTCTGGTGAATAATGGTCGCGTCATTCTGGATGGTCCCGTTTCCGATCTCTCCGGTGATATCGCGGGAATGGAAAAGAAATTTCAGGAACTGACCGCGTAACAGCGTCGGATGCGTTGCAACGCACCTTACAAATACAGATTAAATAACCTGTTCCCACTTTGGGGAATGTTTCATATAAAATAGATAATGGAGGTTCCGCGATCATGGTTCGACCACATGTGATCTGCGCGGTATTTTTTCGCAACCTGGCAAGTTACTTTTCGGGACTGCTCGGTTATGTCGTGATTATTGCGTTTGTTGTCATTGCGGCAGCACTCGCGTTTGATGCCGAGTTTTTTGCCAGCAACAGTGCAACGCTGGATCAATTAACCAAGAATTTTCCGGCACTGCTGGTCTTTTTGATTCCTGCGATCACAATGACTTCCTGGGCGGACGAACGCAAACTCGGCACCGACGAATTACTGTTCACAATGCCTGCGACCGATTTTGAAATTCTTATCGGGAAATATAAGGCCGTTTTTTCCGTTTACATAATCGCGTTACTCTTTTCCTGCACGAATCTGGTGATGCTCAATATCATCGGGAACCCTGACCCCGGTGTGCAAGTTACAACTTACATTGGGTACTGGCTAGCCGGGGCGGCTCTTGTCAGTGCGGGGATGCTCGCTTCGGCACTCACCAGCAACGCAGCGGTTGCGTTTGTTCTTGGTGCGGTCTTTTGCAGTGTGCCTGTTTTCATTTCGACCGTGACTGATGTTATTGTTTCCGGTCTGACAGCGTTTTTGACAAGTCTGGGAGTTTCCAAAGAAGCAATCGTTTCATATCTGCCAGCCGCGGGAGTGATGGATAACTTGACGGTCGGGCATCACTTGAGTGATTTTGCACTTGGAATTCTGCCGTTGGAAGGAACGGTTTACTTCATCAGTTTGACGGCATTCTTTCTTTACCTGAATTATGTTGTCATCTCTCGTCGTCATTGGAATACTGGCGAAGCGGGGAATTCGATGGGTTTGCAGTATCTACTGCGAGGGATTTCGCTGGCAGTGATTCTTGTCAGCGTGACGACTCTTTCGATTGGTTCGGTCAAACGATTCGATTTCACGCAAAAACATCTTTATACGCTTAGCCCGACAACATTGAAAACGCTCAAAGAAATTGATGCCAAACGCCCAGTGAGAATTCAGGCGTATGTCAGTCCGAGTGTGCCGGAAGAATTTGCAGCGGTTCATCGAAATTTGGTTGGCCTGCTTCGAGAAATGGAAAATAGGGGCGGCGGCAATGTGAACGTGCGAATGATTAGCGTCGAGCCTTACAGCGAAGCAGCTGAGGAAGCTCGGCATTTCGGCATCGAAGCAAGAAAAGTGCAGACCGAACGCGACGGACAAATAACGGTTTCCGATGTTTATCTCGGAGCGAGAATCAGTAGTGGTAACGATGAAGTGATCGTGCCGTTTTTCGATGTCGGCATGTCGGTCGAATACGAACTGACTCGTTCTTTGCGGACGGTATCAAAAGAATCTCGCTTGACGGTCGGTATTTTAGCAACAGATGCCCGTGTGATGGGCGGATTCGATTCTGCAACATTTCGTTCGTTGCCTCAATGGCAAATTGTCCAGGAGTTGAAAAAGCAATACAAGCTGGAAAGCGTTTCTCCCGATACGCCAATTGAATCGGGGAAATATGATGTTCTTATCGCAATCCTCCCTTCTTCGTTAACGCAGCCGCAACTCGATAATTTTGTGGCTTATGTTGAAGATGGGAATCCGACACTTATTTTTGCTGACCCGATGCCTGTATTCGGCGGAGGACGCGGAATGCAAATGGCTCCCCGACAGCCCAAGCCACGACAGGGCGGCATGATGGGACAACAGGCCCCGCCAGAGCAAAAAGGGGATAACGGCCAATTAACATCGCTGCTTAATGTTCTGGAAGTTGCCTGGGATAACGGCGAAGTCGTGTTCGATAAAGATAATCCTCACCCTCGTTTTTCTGAAGCGGTTCGCCCGGAACTGGTCTTTATCAGTTCAAAAAAAGCGGTTCGAGAAGCATTTAGTACCAAAAGTGAAATCACGAACGGGCTTCAGGAAATGCTGTTGTTCTTCCCCGGAACGGTCGTGCCTCGCGAAAAAAGTGGAGTTGAATTTACTCCACTACTTAGAACCGGTGCGAGCAACTCCGGCTTGTTGAAATGGGATGATCTGGTGACCAGCAATCCGATGTTTGGTATGAGTTTGAACCCGAATCCGAAACGAGTCAGCGATGAATTTGCTCACGTTGTTGCGGCTCAAATTAAATCTGCGGGAGATGGCAAGAAGAATCCGAATGCCCCGAAAGTAAATGCTATTTTCGTGGCTGATGTTGATGTTGTTTCTGATGATATTTTCAGCATTGCCAAGGCTCAATCGTTTGATTTGAAAATTGATAACATCACGTTTGTCTTAAACTGTGTCGATTCCCTGGCTGGTGAGGAAGCGTTTATCAAGTTACGAAAACGCAGAGACGATGCCCGTACCTTAAAACGAGTTGAAGATTTAACAGCCGGCTCGGTCAAAGAAAGAAGCGAAGCGATCACCAAAGCCCAAGAAGAAGCGGATAAAGAACTTAAAAAATCTGAAGAAGAATTTGATAAGGGCTTGAAAAAAATCGAAGAAGATTCCAGCCTGGACGAACGAACAAAAATCGCTCAAATGCGTTCACTCCAACAGGCTCGCGAACGCAAACTGAAAGCGTTTGCGTTGGAAATCAACCGAAAAGCAGAAGATGAAATTCGCCAGATCAAAGCGGAATCGGAACGGGAAATCAGTGCTGTCAAAGGCCAGTTCCGTTTCTGGGCGATTGTGTTGCCGCCGTTGCCTGCAATCTTTCTGGGACTGTTTATCGGCCTGATCCGAGCCACCCGGGAACGAAAAACAATTATTGATGAACGACTCGTGAAATAGACTCCGTAGGGTGCGTTGCAACGCACCAGGCATTTTGACAATTAAACTAATTTAAACAAATCAAAGGTGCGTCACGATGCACCCTACCAATTTATATACGGTCTCCACAATTTGAGAGTTTTGGAGTGGATGAAAAACTATGAATAACATGACACGCACCCTGGCCTATGTTGTTGCCGCAGTTCTCATGGCTGCTCTTGCTTACTGGAAGGGAATGCCCGCTCCAGAAATGAACGCTTCCGATTTTTCGGATACCGGGAAAGAATATTATCCCGAGTTCAGTAATCCGAACGAAGCAACCGGTATTCGTGTTGTCACATTTGATGAAAAAACTTCAGACATTAAACCGTTTGAAGTGCAGTTCAAAAATGGCTTGTGGCGTATTCCTTCGCATTACGATTACCCGGTTGATGGTGAAGAGCAACTCGCTAAAACAGCCGCATCTTTAGTCGGAGTGAACCGTGGTGCAGTCGCAGGGGAATCGGAACTCGACTTCAAACGGCTCGGCGTTGTCGATCCGCTCACCGATGACGATGCCCTCAAGGAATTCAGCGGGGATCGTCTGACACTGACCAAAGGGGAAACTGTTCTTGTCGATTTAATTATCGGCAAGCAGGTTTCTGATCGAAACGGATTTTACTATGTCCGTAAACCAGGTGAAAAACTGACTTATGTGGCTGAACTGAATATCGATCTTTCCACAAAATTCAGCGACTGGATTGAGCCGGACCTGTTAAAACTCGACCAAAAGAAACTGCGTAAGATCGATGTGCGGGATTACTCTGTTGATGAGCAACGCGGCGCGATCCTCATCAGCGATTATTTTGACTTGAAAAGAAAAACAGAATCTGATCCGTGGGTGATGGAGGTTTATGACCCGCAGACGAAAAAGCTGAAAGAAACGATTTCCACACTGAAAACTTCCGAACTGAACGGAATGATCACCTCTTTAGGCGATTTGAAAATTGCAGGAGTTCGTCCCAAGCCTTCGTTTATCAGCAGTGGTTTGAAATTGAGTGGCGAAGTGAAGCCGTCTCGCGAAGCCAGCCTGTTTTTACAGCAACGCGGTTTTTTCTTTGCCCAAAGCCCTGATCGTAAATCGTTGGAAATCTTTTCCAACCAGGGAGATTTAACAGCAACAACGCAAGAAGGCGTTGCGTATGTGCTTCGATTTGGAGCCGTCTTCACCGGTGATGAATTTGATATCGAAGTTGGTTCTGTCAAACCGAAGGAAGATAAAAAAGAAGCGGAAAGTAACTCTAAAGAGAAGGACGAAAAGAGTGAGGAATCGAAAGATCCAGAAGGTAAGAACAAAAGCCGATATCTGTTTGTCTCTGTTCAGTTCGACCAGACCGTGTTAGGCGAAGCCCCGGTTAAACCGATGCCTCCTGCAAAGAAGAAACCAGAAGAAAATAAGAAACCGGCAATAGAGAAAAAAACAGACGATAAAGCTGAAGACAAACCTGAAGCAAAAAAAGAGGAAAAGAAAAAGGAAGAAAATTCGGCTGACAATAAAGAAGAGAAGGAGACCGAAAAGCTCGATCCTCAAAAAGTGTACGAAGCGGCGTTCGCAAAATACGAGACGGATTTGAAAGTGTATCAGGAAAAAGTAGAAGCGGGTAAAAAAGAGGTCGAAAAGCTCAATAAGCGGTTTGCTGACTGGTACTACGTGATTGATGCAGCCAGTTTCGATCAGTTGCACAAAAGCCGTACCGATCTGGTGGAAGTGAAAGAGCCTGAGAAGAAAGAAACGCCTGAGCCACCAAAAGCTACTTCAAAACCAGAAGTAAAGAAACCAGAAACTCCCACTTCTTCCCCGAAGAAAATGGAGAAAAAAGCAGACTCCCCCAAACCAGCAGCAGCAAAAAAAGAAGAGAAGAAATTGGAACCGGTCAAAGGGAAGGAAAAGAAACCAACTCCTGAAATCAAACCGGCAACAACCAAACCTGCTCCTCCAAAAGAGAAAAAATCGGCTGAAGCAAAGAAACCTGCCAAGCCGCCTGCTTCGGAAGGATCAAAGCCAAAAGAAGCACCCAAAACAGAAAAGAAGCCTGCTTCCTGAGGAATCAGAGAAAAAAATGACTGTTTTTCGCTGCGATGCGATTGACTCATTCAACTGGTCCTCATAAAGTAGGGTTCCAGCGAGTCTATTTATTAAGAAGTAATTGAAATGAACATCAGCGTGATCATTATGGGATCCATTATTTGCCCCCTGTGAAGGGTGACGCTGAGGTTCGTGCTATTGATATTGAAATCCTCTCAGGTCACTCACCTGAGAGGATTTTTTTGTTTCGCAGGATCCGGTATTGTGTACCCTACGGCTGCCTTTTGATAGCAGATTCTAACGAGACAGACTCCGAATGTCTGTGCTCCGTTTAATATAAACAGAACATATTATTGGTGAAACGGCGAGGGAATTCATGGCTCATTTGCAAATCTACGATACGACACTTCGAGATGGTTCTCAGGGCGAAGGGATCAATTTTTCTTTGCAGGATAAATTGATGATCACCCAAAAGCTGGATGAACTCGGCTTCGATTTTATCGAAGGAGGTTTCGCGGTTTCAAACCAGAAAGATTCCGAATATTTCCAGCGTGTGGCGGATATGAATTTACGTCATGCGAAAATTTGTGCCTTTGGAATGACGCGAAAAAAAGAAATCGCAGCCGAGGATGATGGCGGGTTGATCGCGCTTCGAGATTCCAAAGCTCCTGTTTGTACGGTCGTTGGCAAAACCTGGGATTTGCATGTCTCGGAAGTATTGCGAATCGAAGAGCAGGAAAATCTGGCGATGATCAGTGATTCGGTTGCTTATCTTCGCGCAGAAGGAAGACGGGTTATCTACGATGCAGAGCATTATTTCGATGGCTATGCCCGCAATCCTGAATTTGCTCTCAAAACAATTCAAGCCGCTGCCCAGGCGGGTGCAGAACTTGTTTGCCTCTGCGATACCAACGGCGGTGCCTTGCCGGAACAGGTTGCCGCTGCGGTTCGCGCAGCCAAGGAAGCGATTGATGCGCCGCTGGGAATTCATTGCCATAACGATTCCGAACTGGCGATCGCGAACACGCTGATCGGAGTGGATGCCGGCGCGGTTCAGGTGCAAGGGACCATTAATGGCATCGGCGAGCGATGCGGCAACGCGGATTTAATCAGCGCGGTCGCGAACCTGGTTCTCAAAAAAGGACATGAAGCACTGATCGAAGGAGCTGTTTCTCATCTAACTGAACTTTCCCGCTATGTTTATGAATTATCGAACATGAATTTTCGATCCAGCCAGCCTTTTGTGGGAAGCAGCGCGTTTGCTCACAAGGGAGGCATGCACGTGCATGCGGTGAATCGTATTTCATCCAGTTATGAACACATCACCCCTGAAGTGGTTGGAAACTCTCGTAAAATTCTAGTCAGTGAACTCTCCGGGCGTTCCAATATTGTCGCCAAGACGACCAAGTACAAGCTCGATCAGGATAGCCAACTGATGAAAGATATCCTGCAAAAAGTGGAAGAGATGGAGTACACGGGCTATCAATTTGAAGCGGCTGAGGCTTCGTTTGACTTGCTGATCAAAAAAGTTGCCAAAACTTATACTCCTAAATTTGATCGGATTCATTATCGCGTTGAAGTTGAAACGACAAAAAATCAGTCTCCTGACACAGAAGCGACCGTCAAACTGAAAGTGAATGGCGGAACCGAGCACGTTGTTGCAGAAGGAGATGGTCCGGTCAATGCACTCGATAATGCGATTCGCAAAGCGCTGCTGCCGGCGTATCCTGCTCTGGCTTCGATGCAACTGGTTGACTATAAGGTGCGTGTGATCAATTCAACCGAGGGAACGGCTGCCCGGGTACGTGTTGTTATTGAAAGCAAAGACGAAAAAGATGTCTGGAGTACGATCGGCGTGAGTGAGAATATCATCGAAGCAAGCTGGCTCGCCTTGGTCGATAGTGTCGAATATAAACTCTACAAAGACGCAGGAGAATTTGACGTCGCGTAGATATTCTGCAATTAGCGTGAGACTTCCAGGCGAGCCGGAGGTGTTAACCTCCGGATTACTTTGATTTGTCGCTTTTGGTTACCAGTTATTACACTCGAAATTCACCCGGGGGTTAACACCCCCGGCTCGCCATTTATTATAAAACTCATACTTAAAAAACGTCATTCATCATGATTGAAATCCCCAAGCAATACGATCCCGCCCAGGCACAGCAAAAGTGGTACTCTGTCTGGGAACAGAACGGCTATTTTAATGCCGATCCGAATCCCGATAAAAAGCCGCACGTGATTATGATCCCGCTGCCAAATGTGACCGGAGCGCTGCATATGGGACATGCACTTAACGGAACGATTCAAGATTTGCTGACACGCTGGCGAAGAATGCAGGGTTATGAAGCGTTGTGGATGCCGGGGACGGATCATGCGGGGATTGCAACCCAGGCAGTTGTCGAACGCCGCATGTTGGAACAGGAAGGTTTGACTCGCCACGATATTGGTCGCGAAGCACTCGTTAATCGAATCTGGAAGTGGAAAGATTCTTATGAAAAACGGATTCTCAATCAGTTAAAACAGTTGGGTGCCAGTTGCGACTGGAGGCGTACCCGTTTCACTCTTGATGAAATCTGCTCGAAGGCGGTTCGTAAAACGTTTTTGAAGCTCTTCAAAGATGGCAAAATCTATCGCGGGAAAAGGCTTGTCAACTGGGATCCCTTTCTGCAAACGGCTGTGGCTGATGATGAAGTTTTTACTGAAGACGTGGATGGTCATTTCTGGCAATTCAATTACCCGGTCGTTGATGAGCAGGGAAATCCAACGGGCGAAAGACTTTCGTTTTCGACAACACGCCCCGAAACGATGCTGGGAGATACCGCGATGTGCGTGCATCCTTCCGATGAACGGTACACTCACCTGGTTGAGAAATCGGTACTGATCCCGCTTAATGGGCGTATCATTCCGATTATTGCAGATGCGTTATTGGCTGATAAAGAGAAAGGGACGGGCTGTGTTAAAGTGACCCCGGCTCACGACTCCAATGATTATGCGTGTGGTTTGCGCAATAAGTTAGAGATGATCAATCTCCTTAATCCCGATGGCACGATGAACGAAAGTTGCGGCGAATTTGTTGGGCTGGATCGTTACGAAGCCCGCAAAAAAATCGTTGCCAAGATGGATGAGCTGGGACATTTTGAATCGGTTGAAGATCGTGTCATTCCGCTCAAGCATAGTGATCGCTCGAAGACACCTGTTGAACCTTATCTGTCGGATCAGTGGTTCGTCCAAATGGGAGAGCTTGCTCAAAGTGCG
>Ga0316208_1001705_pt1 | contig 19839 bp, 21 predicted proteins | sample 3monopyrite_MG_FD_204944 | JGI IMG/M metagenome (GOLD analysis project Ga0316208, IMG submission 204944) | Microbial mat bacterial communities from mineral coupon in-situ incubated in ocean water Damariscotta River, Maine, United States -... | ecosystem: Environmental > Aquatic > Marine >...
GTTCCCATCCCGAACACGGTCGTTAAGCCCTGCAGCGCCGATGGTACTGCACTAGCGGTAGAGTAGGTCGCCGCCTCTTCCCCTTTAAAACCCCATTCCTTTTTTGAATGGGGTTTTTTTGTTTATATAAGACAAGAATGCGTATCATTTGTTGAATAAAATTTTACTGCATGCCTATAGCTACGATCTGCTAACTAAGCGTAGTTTTTTACATGACTCAAAAAATTCGAACAGCAATACTTTTTTTAGTAATAGTATTGACTGCATATCTAAATCTGCATGCTCAGTCAATCGGAGAATGGAGTGTTTATAGCTCATTCTCGACAATTAATGATATTAGTTTTGATTCCAATGGAACTCATTACGTATTAACTCAAGGTGGTCTTTTTATCGTTGAGAATAATTTAATTCTGGAGCGCTATACAACACTAGATGGAATGCACAGACTTGATGGAGTACGTTCAGTTTTTGATGATTTAACTGAACAATTAATTATTGCGTATCCAGATGGTGTTATTGATTTATTAGATGTAAATACGTCTGAAATAATCCAAATTAATGATATTGAAAGAATAACTGAGTTTTCATCAAAAGGAATTAATGATCTTACTATTGTAAATTCTGAAGTTTTTGTAGCAACTGAATTTGGAATTATAACCTTTGATCGCAATCAATTTTTTGTAACTAACAGTTATCTAAACCTTGGTGAATTTGAACGAGGAATAAGCGTAAATGCAATTTCTTTTTCTGAAGATTCAATATTTGCAGCTACGGCAAACGGATTAGCCACAGGTGCTTTAAATTCAAACTTGGTGAATTCAAATAATTGGGAAACCACCGATATTACAACTACGGATAATGATGAAGTAATTGACATCGAATCAACAAAATCCGGACTATATTTAATTGCAGATGACTCAGTTTATTACAGAAGTTCGAACAATTGGATGAATTTATCTAACCTACCCATTTCGAGACCAGAATATTTACAAAAAATTGGTGATGATGTACTAATTGCAAACGCAAATCGAATTATAAAAAGGGCACCTGATGAAGGCTCAACAATTATTTATGAACCAGAATCAAAAACTATAAGAACCCTTACTTTTAATAACAATCAGATTTATATAGGGACAAGTGAAAATGGGGTAATTCAAATTGATGAGGCAACCAAGGAAGAGATAATATTAAACCCATCAGGCCCATATTTGAATTTTTTTAATAAGTTGGCAATTTCAAATGGGGTACTTCTAGCTAGTTCTACCGATCAATTTCCGCAAACAGATCCATTTAATGCGATTAGAGGGTATTATATTTACGAAAATAACAGTTGGAAAAGCTTCAATAGAAACACAGCCTTTGAACTTTCAGAATTTAAGTATTCTACAGCCTATTCTGTTGATATTACAGATGAAAATTACTTTGTTGGTAGTTGGGGTAATGGCGTTGTAATTCATTCAAGAGATGATAATTCAATTACTGTATTCGATAGTAGAAATTCAGGTTTATCAGGAATATCAGCCAATAGAGATTTTATTGTTATTTCAGGCATTGATACTGATTCAAAAAACAATACCTGGGCAATTAGTTTTATTTCAAATTTACCACTTAATGTATATTCGAATTCAACTAATGAGTGGACTCATTTTCCCTCTTTACCAATAAGCTCCGACGAATTATATTTCAGGTTATTTATTGATTCAAATGACAAGTTATGGATTCCACTAATAGACATTCAAAATAATGGAAAAGGGTTATTGGTGGTTGACACAGGATCTGATCCGTTTAATGACAGTGATGATACTTTTAAAAAATTAACAAGCAATGAAAACATTGGAAATTTACCTGATGACAATGTAACCGCGATTGCAGAGGACAAAAAGGGGGAAGTATGGATTGGTACCTCAAGAGGCATTGCACGATTTATTTTTCCTGATTTTATCGTAAGCTCAAATAATGAAAGTGAATTCACGGCTCAATGGCTAATCAATGCTGATACTTCGGCTACTTCTCGTTTTCTGTTACGTGATGTCAATGTTTCGACAATCGCAGTTAATAGTGCAAATCAAAAATGGATTGGAAGTGTAAATCAAGGACTTTGGCTACTAAATGAGGATGGAAGTGAAATATTAGCTAGATATACAACAAATAATAGTCCCTTAATTTCAAATAACATTCAAGATATAGCCATTAATGATGAGACTGGAGAAGTATTCATCTCAACAGATTTGGGTTTAATTAGTGTAATAGAAACGGCGAAATCTGCTGTTACGAAAATGGATGAATTGAAAGTATATCCAAACCCATTTGTGTATGATATTCATGATCAAATGGTGATTGAAGCTCTTGCTGATGAATCAATAATAAAAATAGTTGGCGCCGATGGCTCTATTTTTACTGAATTAGAGACACAAGGTGGACGTGCTACATGGTCAGGTTTAGACCAATATGGTAATCAACTTGCATCAGGTGTATATTTTCTTGTTGCGCTTTCAGATGATGGCTCCGAGAAAGGGATTGGGAAAGTTGTAATTATACGATAACACGAGTACAATTTGGAAAGCATTGATATAACAGTAGTAATAGTTAATTACAAGGTAAAAGAATACATAGCTAACCTTTTAAATTCAATTTATAAGGCAAAAGGTGCATTATCAGTACAAATAATTGTTGTTGATAATAATTCTAATGACGAATCTGTCGAGTTTTTGAAAAAACGCTATCCTAAAGTCACCTACATTGAGAATAAAGAGAATCTTGGATTTGGGGTTGCAAATAATCAGGCAATAAATATAGCAGACGGAGAATTCACCTTAATAATAAACCCCGATACTCTGGTAAGTGAGGATACCTTAGAAGTGATGCTTAGTCATATGAGGAAACATCCAAAATGTGGAGCAAGTGGGTGTAAGATTTTAAATCCGGATGGCACTTTTGCACCAGAATCAAAGCGATCGGTACCTACACTGGGTACTGCAATTAGTAAGGTTTTGGGATTAAATTCCATATTTCCGAAAAGCAAAGTATTTGGTAGTTATTATCTAGGTTGGATTCATGAAAATGAATTCGCTCATATACCGGTACTTTCTGGTAGTTTTATGTTTTGGAGAACAGATGTTTTGCAACATTTAAACGGCTTCGATGAGCGATTTTTTATGTATGGAGAGGACATCGATTTATGTTATAGAATACAGAATACAGAGTACCACATAGATTATGTACCCAATACTTCAATTATTCATTATAAAGGGGAAAGCACCAGAAAAGGAGACTTAAAATATGTACGCATATTTAATAAAGCTCTTTATCAGTTTTTTGAAAAACATCAAAGTAAAAATTATAGCCAGATTTTTCGATCATTGATATTTACGGCAATCTGGGCTCGTATATTTATTTCGTTTATTGTAAACAACCTAAAGTCATTAAAAGCACTTACAACCGATTTACTACTTTTAAACTTTTCAGTAATTATTGGATTTCTAGTACGATTCAATTTAAGTGTGGAGGTTTTTACAAATCTTCAAAGCTTAAAATATCTTTGGATTAATGTTCTCGCATCTGTCTTTTATGTAACAATTGGAGGTATTTTTGATCTGTTTAGAAACAAACAAACATCAATTTCTAATGCTTTAAAGACTGTTTTTGGAAGTTATCTGGGTATAGCTGTAATCACATTTTTTGTGCGGAATTTAGCCTTTTCCAGATTAGCTTTGATTTATGGTTTAATTTCGGCAATTCTATTGTTTTTAGTTCAAAGATTGATGCAAATAAACCTAAAAAATACAGGTTCGAAAGTGACGGGGCGTCTCAAGAATTCCAAAATTCTGCTTGTCGGTTCAGAAAGTGCAGCAGAGCCGATTAAGCAACAAATTTATGCTCGACCTGACTGGAATTATGAAATTGTTGGCGTAATAAATCCGGATAATAAAGCAGGTAATTATTTAGGGTCAATTTCTCAACTTAAAGACTTAATACGCGGTTACAATGTAGATCAGGTATTCTTTTTGTTGAATTCGATTAGTTACAAGTCCATGCTTCAACAGATATCAACTTTACAAGGAGAGCGGGCAATATTAAAACTAATTCCTGATTCCATGGACTTCATTCTGGGAAAATCAAATGTAGAATATCTGGAACAAATACCTCTTGTTGATATAGCTTTACCTTATTCGAAAGGTGTTAATCGCTGGTTAAAAAGAAGCGTGGAAATTATTGTGACATCCCCAATTATATTTCTTCTATCGCCATTGTTGATCTTTGTTTTTTCTAAACGATCAAAAAGTAGTGTACAAATTAGATCTGTTGATTTGATTACACCAATTTTAAAAAATCGAAAATCAAATATTATACTCTTAATTTGGAATGTATTCATAGGGAACATTCACATTGTCGGATCAACTTTAAGTACGAATTATAAGTCGACCTATTTATTCAGCCCCGGCGTTATAGGTTATGCCCAATTAAATGACATGCGAATACAAAATAAAACGGACTTAGAGAATTATGAGCAATATTATCTCCAAAATTATTCCGTTTGGCTAGATTTTGACATTATGATGAAATCAATTTTTAGCGAATACTCTGTGTTAAAAAACCTAGATGAAGAACTAAATAGTTAAACTTTACTTTCTAAGCGTTTTACCATTCCGGGATACCATTCTGCAAAAGTATCATTCGCGATATGAGTTCGCGTTTCCTCCATTAGCCATAAATAAAAAGTCAAATTATGCAATGAGGCTAAATTTAAACCCAAGATTTCATCATTTTTAAATAAGTGATGGATATATGCCATCGAATACTTCGAGCATAAATCGCTTGGAAATTCTTCATCAAGTAGTTTATGATGATCCTTCCAACGAGCATTTCTAAGGTTAACCTTACCATTCTTCGTGAAAATTGTACCATTTCTGGCATTTCTGGTTGGCATTACACAATCAAACATATCTATTCCACGTGCTATACATTCAAGTAGATTGGCAGGTGTACCAACACCCATTAAATAACGAGCTTTATGTGTAGGTAAAGCATCTGTGTTCAAATCTGTCATTTCATACATCAAGGGTATGGGTTCACCAACACTTAACCCTCCAATTGCAATTCCCTCAAAATCGAGCTCCGCCATATACTCAGATGATTGTTTTCTTAATTCGGGATAGGTTCCACCTTGAACAATACCAAATTGAAATTGTGAATGTTCATAGTACGGTGATGATTCCAAGAAGTGTTTTCTTCCGCGTTTTGCCCATCTATGAGTTAATTCCATAGATTTTTTGGCATACTCGAACGTTGAAGGGTAAGGCGGGCATTCATCTAAAATCATCATAATATCAGAACCTAAAATACGCTGAGTTTCAACTACATTTTCTGGAGTGAACCAATGAGTTGAGCCGTCTATATGGCTTTTAAATTTGGCACCTTCTTCTTCGAGCTTACGATTATCAGCCAACGAAAATATTTGATAACCGCCGGAATCGGTTAGAATTGGGTGTGCCCATTTCATAAAATTATGCAATCCACCTGCATTTTTAATGATTTGATTACCCGGTCTTAAATACAAATGATAGGTATTACTTAAGATGATCTGAGCTTTTATTTGTTCGATAAGTTGATCTTGAGATACTGCTTTAACTGTAGCAAGTGTCCCCACAGGCATAAAAATGGGAGTTTTTATAATACCGTGATCAGTTTTAATGTGACCTAATCGAGCTTTTGTTGACGAACAATTTTTTTCTAATCTAAACAAATGATGTAGTTTTTTACTTAGTTATGCTGAGAATTTAAAATTCTGTATTTTATCTGACTGAAATTTAATCATTCAGTCGGAATTTCTTGAGCAGCATTAGGCGATATCGTGAAGTAATATTTACTAGCATCATGGACTTCTTAATTGTCCTTGCCGGTTGGTTTGTCTTCCACTACTTAAATACTGAATCTGTTAACATACTTCTTCGGCATGTTAATGTTGATTTTGTAACATCTGGAGTACTTCTAAGTACTTACTGGGTTGTTGTATACATAGTATCCGGTCTATATAAAAAACTATATTTAGTATCGAGACTTGATGAGTTTTTTAAAGTGTTCAAATCGAGCATAATTGGGGCACTGATTCTATATTTTGTTCTTGACTATAGCGTTAGAGCACCCTTTCAGGTTGATAATACACTTCTATTGACCTATTGGGGATATATTTTCACAATTACTGGTCTGAATCGTTTCTTAATTAGAACAGTTCAACGATTCTATGCACGCAGAGGTAAAGGTTTGCACAGAACGGTTATCATAGGTACCGGTTATAATGCAAAAGTTGCTTACGATGACTTAATGCGAAACAAAACACTTGGCATGGATGTTATGGGCTACGTGCAAGTGAATGGCCAAATGCTCGATCCTGAAATAGGAATTGAAAGTGACTTGGTAATTGGACATCTGGATGATATTGATCAAATTTTGTCGCAGAACCAAATTCAAGATGTACTGGTTGCAATAGAACCGGATAGAAGAAGAGATTTGGTTGAGGTTATCTCGAAAGTGGATAAACCTGAGATCACTTTAAAATTACTCCCCGACTTTTATCAACTAGTAAGTGGTTTAAATAAAACCAATCAAATATTCGGCCTTCCTTTTATTGAAATATCACCTCAACCAATGCCCATGTGGGAAATGGCAGTAAAAAGGTTGATGGATATATTTTTTAGTTTAGCTGTTCTAATACTTGGTTTACCGTTGTTCATTCTTCTGGCAGTCCTCATAAAGTTTGATTCACCAGGCCCGATTATTTACGCTCAGAACCGTGTTGGCAGGCGTCAAAAACCATTTACCATGTACAAGTTCAGAACTATGAGGAATGATGCAGAGGCTAGTACAGGACCAACCTGGGCAACTGAAAATGATCCGCGAGTAACCAAGCTAGGTTACTGGTTACGCAAATTACGTTTGGATGAGTTACCTCAGGTTATTAATGTTTTGAATGGATCTATGAGTTTGGTCGGTCCCAGACCCGAACGCCCACATTTTGTTGATCAATTCAGGCATCAAATTCCACTTTATACACGAAGATTGCGTGTACGACCCGGAATTACCGGCTGGGCTCAGGTAAAATGGAAATATGATACTTCACTTGATGATGTAAAAGAGAAAACGAAGTATGATCTTTATTATGTAGAGAATATATCTCTGCGTATGGATATGAAAATATTGATTGCAACAATCCTTACAATGTTAAAAGGAAAGGGGCAATAAAATGATAGATAAGGCGCTGGTTATCATTCCTACTTATAATGAGGTGGGAAATATTCAAAAAATTATTCATGCACTTATTGGTTTGAAGGATGAAGTTGATGTACTTGTTGTAGACGATGGTTCGCCGGATGGAACCGCCCAAATTGTTAGTGATCAAAAAGTAATTTATCCCGGAAGAATTCATTTAATAACGCGCGAAAAAAAATTGGGCTTAGGAACAGCCTATATCGCCGGATTTAAATATGCGTTGGATCAAGGCTATGAATATGTTGTTGAGATGGACGCCGATTTCTCTCATGATCCACATGATGTACCTCGTCTAGTAAAAGAGGTTAGAGCTGGTGTTGCTGATTTGGTAATTGGATCTCGATATTGCGATGGTATAAGCATTATAAACTGGCCAATGAGTAGACTAATACTCTCTTACGGCGCAAATATTTATGCAAGAACTATTACAGGTCTGCCTATTTTTGATACCACAGCCGGGTTCAAATGTATTCATCGAAATGTTATCAAGAATATTTCATTGGAAAGAATCAGATCAAATGGCTATGCATTTCAAATTGAATTACATTTCAGAGCTTGGAAAGCTGGATTTAAGCTCAGTGAGATATCAATTATATTTAGAGAACGCGCTGAAGGAGTTTCGAAAATGTCAAAAAAAATAGTTCGTGAAGCTATTTGGCGCGTTTGGGCAATAAAAATGAGAAGTTTTTTTGGAGCTCTTTAATAAGAGTGAAATTTTTGTAACTAATTAAATTCTAGTTCTGAAATCAAGAACATTATGGACACACATTATTTGGATTTTGAACAACCCATTGCAGATCTGGAAAAGAAAATTGAAGAATTGGAAGGACTTTCTTCAGCCAGCGATGGAGTTTTAAATAAAGATATAGATAGTCTTCGCAAGAAGGTTGAACATCTTCGAGAGAACATCTTTTCCAATCTTACAAGATGGCAACGAGTTCAGTTGGCTCGTCACCCCAACCGCCCTTACACCTTGGATTATATAGAACGTATAGCAGATGAATTTGTAGAGCTTCATGGCGATAGATACCATTCGGATGATAAAGCATGTGTGGGTGGTTTGGCAAAAATTGATGGGCAATCCGTCATGATTATTGGGCAACAAAAAGGTAGAGACACAGCAAGTCGACAGTTCCGAAATTTTGGCATGATGAATCCTGAGGGATATCGCAAAGCCTTTCGATTAATGAGCTTGGCTGAGAAGTTCAGCATTCCGGTTATTACGCTGTTAGACACTCCGGGTGCATATCCAGGTTTGGAAGCCGAAGAAAGAGGTCAAGCTGAAGCTATTGCACGAAATTTGAGACTCATGGCTACTCTAAAAGTGCCAATTATAACTATAGTAATAGGCGAAGGAGCAAGTGGCGGAGCTTTAGGAATTGGGATGGGTAACGAAGTTTATATGATGGAAAACACATGGTATTCAGTTATATCACCGGAATCATGTTCATCCATTCTTTGGAAAACATGGGATTACAAAGAGCAAGCAGCAGAAGTTTTGAAATTAACGGCTCCGGATCTGGTAGAATTAAATGTTATTAACGGTGTAATTAAAGAACCGCTTTCAGGCGCACATCGAGATTATGATACTGCAGCAGAATTAGTTAAGGCTCAAATTTTAAAATCATTAAAAAAGCTATTGAAAATGAAACCCGAAAAACTAGTTGAGCAGCGAATTAATAAATATTCAGCAATGGGATCATTTTCAAACGCTTAATATGGTCAATTTTCCTGAATCGTCTCCATTATTGACCTATAAATACAAGCTTCGCAGTAGGTACAGCGAAACGGATAAAATGGGGTATGTGTATCATGGAAAATTTCTTGAATATTTTGAAGTTGCTCGCGTGGAAATGATTCGAAGCTATGGAATTGATTATCGGATGATGGAAGACGAAGGTATAATGCTGCCGGTTGTAGAAGCTAATATTGATTTCAAATTACCGGTTCTTTACGATGAACCCATTCTTGTAAAAGTGCATTTGTTTGATAAACCCAGCATTCGACTTCGAACTTACTACGAAGTTGAGGCTATTGAAAGGGAGCAACTTTGCGTGCAAGCTCAAGTTACCTTGTTCTTCATGAATGAAAAAAGGAGAAGACCATGTAAAGCTCCATCATATTTTTTAGATCGCTTTGAACAAGCAATTCAGGAGGTCTCGTAGGCAGTTGTAATGGATATTCAATCAAAAAATAAGGCTCTCTATTTCATATTAACTACCATTTCGGCAATTCTCGTTCTTATTGCACTCGGTCCCGGCTTAATTGAAACGGGTACTAATACAGTAAGTTGGCAATATATTTTTTTCGAGAAACTTTGTCACCAAGATCCGGAACGCTCGTATGCAATTGCCGGTAAAAGTATGGCGGTTTGTGCAAGGTGCCTTGGTATTTATTCAGCCTTTGCAGTCGGCTTAATTAGTCTGCCATTATTTGGAAGGTATTTTCAGATCGATAAAAAGCATAGAATTAGATTAGTTATTGGTATTATTACATTAAATGCGATAGACATTTTTGGGAATGCAATAGGAATATGGACGAATACTCTGGAGAGTCGACTTATTCTAGGATTATTGTTTGGCTTATCCATTGCAATACTTTTAACCGACGAATTTTTTAAACGAAACATAAAAACAGAGGATACATATGGATCAGAATTCGCAGCCTAGTTATTGGCCGGCAGTAATGGTTGGTGCATTAATTATAGGTCTAATCATGTCAGTATTGGGGATTATTAGCCAATATATGACCATAAATAGTGAACCTGTTGGATCAAGCTTCACCTTAGCGCAAGGGATTGGGACTTTTGCCTGCTTATTTGGAGCTATTGGAGGCTTTATTGCTACACGCCAATATGCAACAGAAAATGAAATCACATTCCCAATTGGTAAAGGGGCGCTTATCGGTTTTTTGACCGGAGTAGCAGGTGTACTTGTAAGCACGCTTATTAGTATTATTTGGCAATATATTGTTGACCCTGAACTAAACCAAGCAGTGTACGATTGGACAATCCGCAATCTTGAAGTTCAGAACTTACCGGCAGAACAATTCGAAATGGCAATGAATTTTATTCCTGAACCTGGAGCAATGTCTTCATTACTTTGGGCATTAGGCATTGGAATTGTAGCACTTGGGGCGCTTAACTTAATCTCCGGAATAATCGGCGCAAAAGTTTTTGCGACTGAAGAAGAATAATTATACAACATCATTTTATGGAAGAGGCGAAATCAGAAGTAGATCCGGAATTAAAGAAACTATTTATTCCTGAACCTCTTCCCTTTGTTGAGAAGAATGGATTTTCACATGCTTTTATGGCTGTTTTATGGGTTATAATTGCATTTGTAGGTTTCAATATTATTGGAGCTATTGTTGGTGTTGTAGGGGCTTTTGCTAGTTCGCCAGATATCACAAATACGCAGGCGATAATTGCTTCAATTGCAGAGAATGTAGATCTATTATTTTGGGCTAATACATCCGGTCAAGTTCTGGTTTTGCTACTTGGTACATTATTAATTGTGCGCTTAAGTGCTATTAAAGGTCACCGCAAAGAATTTCTTCGATTAAAACTTTCCGGTAATGTTTGGCAGGTTACCGGATTAGCGGTCATTTTAACAGTGGCAGTTTTTCCAACGGTTACTTTTTTAGGATGGTTAAATTCATTTGTACCTGCACCCGCTTTTATGGTTGAAATGCAGGAATCAATGTTGGAATTAATAACCAAGTTTTTGCAATCTGATAATGCCCTTTTTCTTGGGATTTTGCACATTGGCATTGTACCGGCGGTAAGTGAAGAGATTATGTATCGTGGATATGTTCAACGATCATTGGAAAAGAGCGGCGGAGTATGGATGGCAATCATTGTTTCAGGGTTTATTTTTGGAGCATATCATCTGCAAATCACAAATATTTTACCTCTTTCTTTTTTAGGGATCATGCTGGCTTATGTCACTTACATCTCTGACAGTTTAATTCCTGCCATGGTTGCACACTTTGTGAATAATGGCGGTCAGGTAATTGCGAGCTCTTTTTATCCTCAAATGTTAGAGGAATCCATCACCCCCGAAACAGAATTGCCATGGGCTCTCATTGTAATTAGCATTATTGTATCTTCTGTTTTAGTATATATCCTCTACAAACTAAAACCTGAACCAAAAGCATGAGTTTATTTGATCATCCCAAACCCAACGAAATTGAAAATTGGGTATGCGTGCTGGAAAGTAGCGTTGAATACGAGATCAATCTAGCAAAGAATTATTTAAGTAATCTAAAAATCCCATCTAATATTCTCTCTAAAAGAGATTCTGCGTACAGTCTTGTTGTTGGCGAAATGGCATTGATTTATCTTTATGTTCCCATCGATTTTGAGAAAAAGGCACGAAAAGCACTGGCCGACCTAGAATCCTCAACTACTGACTTTAATATTGAGGAAGACGGAGAAGATTCTTGAGCGAACTTCTCAAAAGAATCGCCTTTGCAGTACCGGCAGCCATTTTATTTATTGGAATTACATGGCTAGGTGGTTGGTATTTCAAGGTGATGATTATTGTAATTGGATTTTTAATTATCCATGAGATGATCAAAATACTTAATGCGGCAAAATCACCTGTCGATTTACTTTTCCCTTACGCGATTGGGTTATGGATCATGCTATCTCAAGATATTCCCTTCTCTTTCGAAATCGGATTAGCCATTTTTTTAGTCTTTGCGACCATTCAAACCTTCAACACTTCTGAGTACAGTATTTCGGAACTCAGCGCTACTTTTTTTGTGGGATTTTATGCCGCTGTCGGGATGCTTTCGCTGATGATAATTTCAAGTTTAGGAAGCAAAGAGCAAGGTTTTTTACTAACCATGATGGTTGTGTTAATGGTTTGGGGGAGTGATATTTTCGCCTACTTTGGAGGAAAGACATTTGGCAAACATGCTCTGGCTCCATCCATCAGCCCTAAAAAGACATGGGAAGGTTTTTTCTCAGGATATATAGGAAGCATTTTTGCTGCTTTTGTGTTGATCTGGGCAGTTCCCTATAGCTCATCACTTACATGGTTACAAATTATACCGTTGGCAGTACTAGTTGGTACGTTTGGACCAATGGGTGATTTGCTGGAAAGTAAAATGAAACGCAAAGCTGGAGTTAAAGATTCTTCAAATATCCTACCCGGTCACGGTGGCTTTTTCGATCGCTTCGACGCCCTGATTTTAGCCGCGCCAGTTGCATTAATTTATCTCAAAGTTTTGGAAGCGCTAGGCAGCGTTACTTTTTAGGAAAAAAAAGGCAAAAGGTTAGAGGGGTGCATAGGCGATAAAAATGGCACCATGCTTGTAGATTTCATGTAATTCGATGACAGGAAAGCTTATTAACCCCAGAGGGGTTTAACATCAGTAGCCCCGTGATTGATCACGGGGCAAAAGAAGTCAACACCGCCCACCCAAGTATCTTTTTGGGCAAAACCGATAGGTGCATCGCAGGGTGTTCTCCGATTCGTATGTGGATACAAAAACACCTTAAGAAACGGGTAACAGCAGCGCTTGGGAACGAGAAGAAAAGGCAAAATGCCTAAAGTTGTCAGATGTCGGACCTCCTCGACACTTCTTACTTCTTCACTCCATGTTGCCCATTCTCTGGTCCCTTCCATCCGCAATTCACTGCGCTTACGTAGTCTGAATCACGGATTTGCAGGATTTAAGGATGAACGGATTCAGGTTGCCGTAACAGGCAGGTTCCAAGCCCGCCCGAACATGTGAAACGGGGGCTCAGAAATCAAAACCACCCATCCATCAGACGGGGCATCCGTCAAACGGAAAACATTTTTACCTAAGTGCAATAAAATAGTGTAACAAAATGTAAAGCGAATGCTCTTATCTTAGAATACAAATAATACAAGGGCAGAATGAAGAGAAAAATACATATAGGCGAGGCTTTGGAAGTACTCGAAGAAAACAGCTTAAATATACTTACAGTAACAGAATGGGCTGATAAAATAAGCTATTCAAGATCCTATTTCTGTAGGGAATTCACTAAAGAATTTGGTCTAAACCCAAAAGACTACCTCAAAGACTTCCGGTTAAGACTTATTAAAGCAGAGATCCAAAAAGAACCAGAAGCTATTGGATATAAAATAGCAATTAATTGTGGTTTCATTGATGAAAAAGCTTTACACAAATACCTAAACTTACATTTTGACCTTTGCCTTTCAAAGGTTAAAGCCCAAGTCTAATAAAAAAGCACAAATTGGATATTTGTTCTACTTGAATGAAAAACTTTTAATTTTAAATTAGAAGAAGTAACAAATAGAGTCACTACTCAATTCAAACTAAACTAAAATTAAGAGGATTGAATATGAAAGCATTAGAAATGAATCAAATGGAAACGATAGCAGGCGGGCAGGCTGCTGAAGTAGTTTTAGGACTAGGTTGCGCATATGCTGTGGGAATTAGCGCTGTAGCAGGAATATTAACAGGTGGAATAGGGTTTTGGGTTGGTGCCGCTATTTGGGGGCCCACTTGCATTGTTGGTGCTGCTGCTTCAGCTGCATTATAATTTCTAACAAATACGAGGAGAATAAGATGAAAGCGATTAATTATGACACGATGGCTTCGATACAAGGAGGAGATATCTGGGCTTGGGTTGATGGATACTGCGCTGGTTTTGCAGTTGCTACAGTTTTAACCGTAGGAGCCGCAGCGGCAAACCCTGTTGGGGTTGTATCTGGTGTTGGATGTGCAGCAAGAGGTGTGTATCATTTAGGTAAATACTTCTAATTTAAATCGAGAGAACTTAAATGTTCTCTCTTCTTTTTTTAATGTTAAAATATCTACTCTTAAAAAGAATAAGCAATCTATTCTCAAATGATAGAATAGTTATGACTTTTTTTTATTTAATACTCATCCTACTGCCCCTTCTTTATTTGAGTGTTTTTTCTGGGGTAATTGCTGCTGAGAATGACTTAAGATTAAACTCTATTTTTAACTGGTTTTTTTTCTTCTCTACGATTATAAGTACAGTTAATATTTTTAATTCAAAAAATACAGGTTATCCAATAAAAACTTTTTTAGCATTACCATTTGATAAAAAAACTATAGCCTCAGAGTTAGTTATTTCCAATAGCTTTAAAACCATTAATATCGGTCTATTCTCATTTTTTTTATCCTATTCATATGCTTCCAGTAAAGTTGACTTGCTATTATTCATGACAGTACTTGTTATTTTAGTATCAGTTTTTTGCTCAGTACTTTCGATATCTTTTAAGATAATTATTAACAAGTCAAGATGGCATTTCCTTTCACTGATCTTTATTAACTTCACATCTTTTTTTTTCTGCTATTTACTTAATTTTTATGAGATTTCTGAGTACTACACAGTTGTCCTAATTCTTATGAATTCATTTTTTTTGATGTATATACTTTTTAAAAGATTGATAGTAGAAAGTCTTTACATGGAGTACATTTAGATGTCTATGTTTCTGAAGCTTTATATTAGATTGCTTTTACGAAATAACAGAACAATTTACATGATTGTTAATGTATTCGTTTTTTTCTTTTTGGGCTTTACTCAACTTCTAATAGGATTCAGAAGTGATACCCTAATTCTAAAATTTATAGGGACTTCAATGGTTGTGATAGTTCCAGGTTTATTTTTAGGATTACACTGCTACAGATTGATTAGCGTAAATTATGATGCCATATCTGTTTGGCCCATTTCATTTAACTCAATAAACAAAGGTATTTGGAAGCTAACTTTTTTTGTTGCTACTATTTTATATCTCTTTGCGAGCATTGCTTCTTTACTTATACAGCCACATCTATTGATATACCTGATTTCATGCTATCTATTATGTATTGGGGTAACAAATTCTATTTACATTTATCTAGGTACACTAGAAACGAAAAGGTTTGACCCTTCTCTTAGTTCGTTCAGTGTAGAAGGGGCACTGGTTACACATCCTTTTTATTACAATATGGTAACGTTTTTACTTGGAGGAGGAATTTTTTTACTTCTATTTATTCAGAGTTTAACTTTCCCGCAATTTTTTGTTTTAGTTGCATCTAGTTTTGGGCTTTTTGGGCTTTTCTTTAGTCCTTACATGATAAAAAATATTGATCTTAGCTTAGAAAAAAGGGTATATAGAATGAGGGAGGGTTTCAGAAAGAAATGAAAATAAAAATAAAAATTAAAAATGTCGAAAAGATTTATCCTAAATTCAGGCTTACTATACCGGAATTTAATATAGAAGAAGGTGAAACGATTAAGCTATATGGCAATAATGGAGCAGGGAAAACAACCTTTTTGAGACTCATTCTAGACTTAATCGATAAGGAGAAGGGTACAATTTATATTAATAATAAAAGTAATAATACTTTTAGTAATTGGAAAAAAAAGACAGCTTCTTTTCTAGATGAATCATTTTTAATTCAATACCTAAAGGTAAAAGAATACTTTGAATTTTTGGCTGATGTTTATAAGGTTAGTAAAAAAACTACTTCCGAAATTTCTTTACTCGCTCAAAATTTTCTTGATATAGAACCAATATTAGATGTTAAAATAAACAGTTTATCTACTGGAAATAAAGTTAAAGTAGGGATACTTGGCACTCTTCTCGTTGATGCTAATCTCCTCATATTTGATGAGCCAACAGCAAATTTAGATCCTAAGTCTAGAAGTTCATTTATTTCTCTTATTAAAAAATATAGACAGGAAAATACTTGTACAATAATAATATCCAGTCATGATTTGAATACTACCTACAGTATAGATGGTAGAAATATTATTCTTGATATAGGTGAAATAGCTTACAATGAGTTAGATAGTTCTTCAAGCAGGAAGGATATTGAAAATTTGTTACTTACTTAATCCTAACTTATAGATGTTTGAATAGTACTGGGAAAAATTATTTTGGGAAATGGAATTCTACTTTTTTGATCCTAATCTTGGTATCAATGCCTTATTTACTGTTGATTTTTATTTCTGGTAAATTGATATACACTGATGAGTTTTTCTTTAAAAGCTATTCAACTCAATTTTCTGAAAAGGCAATAACTGATATAATTGTGTTAAAAGGTGATTTCTGGTGGGTTACCTATTTTTATACATTTATAATAATCTTATTAAGGTCAAATTTTTCTGCTATATGTATACATATTGGAATTATGTTTAAAGGAATACACCTTGACTATAAGAAAATTTACAAAACTACATTAATTTCAGAAATAGTTTTTTTAGTTGCTCAAATAACTCATTCAATCATTTTACACCAAAATATTAATGATTTAAGAGTTGATAATATTTTAGAATATTTCCCTTTATCGGTATTAGGTTTTATTGGAATTGAAAATATTAATGCCCAATGGGCAATCTATCCTCTTCAAACCGCCAATCTATTTGAAGTTTTCTATGTAATTGCTATTGCCTGGCTCCTTTCAAAAAAATGGAAGCCTGATTTTATTGAAACCTTAAATATTGTCATCCCCTCTTATGGTCTTGGGTTATTATTGTGGGTTACCTTAGTTGCTTTTTTAACATTACAAGTGAGTTAACCAATGAAGAAAGCAATTGTCTACATAATGGTTGGTATCGTTCTTTTAACTATTGGAGGTTTAGGGTATGCGATTTACAATAAGCTATTGCGAGCAGAAGAGATTGGTTCGAGAATCGAAATGCTATCAAATTTTGAATTAAATAACCTTTTTCAAAAGAACGATTCAACATCAGCTATTCCTACCATACTAACCTATTTCCATACCGAGTGTAGTTTTTGCCAGTCAGAAATAAAGGATATGCAAGCCCATCAAGAGCTTACAAAAAATTCAAAGGTAATCCTTATATCAGATGAACCTCAATCAATTATCCGTTCATTTGTAGACGAGTTTAAAATTGACACCGCAAAATTTCAAATTGTTTGGGATAAAAATGGGACACTAAAAAATCATTTCGGAGTTACCTCTGTTCCAGCGACGTTTGTTTATGGAGCGGATAGTTTGCTTATCCAGAATTTTAAGGGAGAAACAAAAGCGGATGTTCTATATGAGTTAATTAAATAGTTGGAACGGTAGCTTGGAAGATTCAATAACTACAGAAAACAACAAGAAAATAAGAGGGAATAAAAAGGAAATAGAAAAGGCTTTTATCCGTCAAAGAGATCAATCCGATTGTGGAGTGGCTTGTTTAGCAAGTCTGGTCACTTTTTTTGGAGGAGAAATTAAGATTGAACAGTTAAGGGAACTAAGCGGAATCACCAAGCAGGGAACCACATTGTTAGGACTTTTTCAGGCTGCAAATAAAATTGGATTGAAAGCGGAAGCTTTTGAAGCGGATATCGCAAATCTAAAAGAGGTAGATGATCCATGTATTCTTCATATCATAAAAGATAAAAAGCTTCAACATTATGTGATTTGCTATGGCTATGAAAATGGAAGCTTCCTTATTAGTGATCCAGCAGTTGGAGTAAAAGCTGTTGCAGAAAATGAGATAGAAGAGCAGTGGCAAAGTAAGGCACTTCTATTGGTAAAAAGTACTCCTGAATTGACCACCAAAAAAGAAAAAAACAACGAGCGCTGGAGCTGGGTTAAAGAACTGGTTAAAGAGGATATAGAAATTCTAGGTTTGGCACTGGCTTTGGGAATTTTCATAACGGTACTAAGTCTTTCAACAGCCATATTTTCGCAAAAATTAATCGATGTAATTTTACCGGAACGTGATTTAGGGAAATTATTTTTAGGTGCCGGATTCTTAACCATTCTTCTTTTTGGAAGAAGCGGGCTGTCCTATATAAGACAGCTTTTTTTAATCAGACAAAGCAAAGACTTCAACAACAGGATTATCCAGAAATTCTACGGACTGCTTTTACATCTACCAGTTCCTTTTTTCCTGAATCGGAAAACCGGGGATTTAATAGCACGAATGAACGATGCGCAACGTCTTCAACGTACAGTTACCTTCCTGTTTGCAAACGTGATGATAGACGTGCTTATGATTCTGGTTTCCTCTATTTATATCCTTAGCTATTCCTATTTGCTTGGTGGATTTATTCTACTATGTGTGCCTATTTACTTTTTTCTGACTTGGTATTTTAACGACTCTATTCTGGACGGACAGAAGCTGGTAATGGCCGCACATGCAGCCAACGAGAGCAATTATGTAGATACCATTCAGGGAGTTGCAACCATAAAAGTCGCGAATAAAGAACCTTTCTTTTCTGAGCTTACAAAAACGATCTATGATTTTTTTCAAACAAAGATTTTTGATTTAGGAAAAATAGGAATCAAGTTCGGCCTATGGGCAGATCTTATTGGGATAGTATTTATTGTATCTATGCTGGTATTTACTTCCATGTTGGTATTGAGTGGAGAAATTTTGATCGGAGGTCTTGTAGCAATTTTTCAAATGACTTCACAGTTAATTCCCTCTGCAAACAAATTGGCACTCACCAATATCCAAATTCAGGAAGCCCGTGTCGCTTTTGAACGGATGTATGAATTTGCTTCAATGGAACCGGAAAGGAATGACGATCAAGATTCCACTAAGTTCTCGGATATAAAAAGTGTAGAAGTATCAAAGCTTTCTTTCCGTTTCCCTGGTAGGTCCCAACTTTTAAAGGAGGTTTCTTTTCAGGTAAAAAAAGGAGAAATGATTTCTCTATTAGGGGAAAGCGGATGTGGAAAAACTACGTTGCTTCAAATCCTGCAACGGTTTTATAATCCCGAAAGTGGATCAATCACTATAAATTCAAAAATCAACTTAAAAGATATACCTGTAAGAGCATGGAGAACAAACATTGCTTCCGTTTCACAACAGGTTAAGATATTTAACGGGACCTTGCTTGACAATATTTGTCTTGGAAATGCACAAGAAGGAGCGCAAAAAGTAGTGGAGTTTTGTAAGGAATATGGATTTGATCAGTATTTTGAAGCATTCCCGCAACACTATCTAACCTTACTGGGTGAGGAGGGGGTGAACATTTCTGGTGGTCAACAACAACTGGTGGCTTTAGCTCGTGCGCTTTATCAGAAACCGGAGTTGCTACTCCTAGATGAAGCGACTTCCGCAATGGATAGAAGAACAGAACAAAAAGTATTAAAGCTATTAATGTCTCTTAAGAAAAATATGGCCATAATTTTGGTAACACACCGGGTACAGAGTGCAAAGTTAGCGGATCGAATCTATATTATTGAGGACGGTGTTATAATAACAGAGGGCTCAACTGAAGAACTAGCTAAATCAGAAAACCTATTTTCCTATTCACTATCTGATATCACAGTTTAGTAATTTTATTCTCATTATTTAAAAATATGAAATAGCCAACCACTATCAGAATAAGTAAGATAATATTTCTGATTTATGGTATCTCAAGCCCCCCTGAAAATCCAAAAGCTCCAAAACAAAAGTTATTCTCACAAAAATGGGAATCTCAAGTTAAATTAAAGACTTTGAGTTTACGATGATTTATGCATCTGTTTTAGGTAAATATTTATTAGTAAATCTGAAATTTTATTCAGACCAGTTCTTACAAACAGCGAACGGTAACTTTTGAATATGCATGTAAAAAGCAAATCACCTGTAAAGCGAAAATAGGGATG
>Ga0316208_1001708_pt1 | contig 19828 bp, 23 predicted proteins | sample 3monopyrite_MG_FD_204944 | JGI IMG/M metagenome (GOLD analysis project Ga0316208, IMG submission 204944) | Microbial mat bacterial communities from mineral coupon in-situ incubated in ocean water Damariscotta River, Maine, United States -... | ecosystem: Environmental > Aquatic > Marine >...
CACCCCATGCGTTGGATCCACAACCACCCCCAATGGCTTGCGCTTCCCACCGGCCGGTGGAATTCCCTCAGTATCAATATGCCGCTGGATCGCCATCACCCCTTCAAGCAGCATCTCAGGCCGAGGCGGACACCCAGGCACATACACATCCACAGGCAAGAACTGATCCACACCCTGCACCGTCGCGTACGAATCAAACACCCCACCCGTCGAAGCACACGCCCCCATCGAGATCACCCACTTGGGCTCGGGCATCTGCTCATAAATCCGCTGAAGCACCGGCAACATCTTAACTGAAATACGACCGGCCACAATCAACAAATCCGCCTGACGAGGAGAGAACGACATCCGTTCCATCCCAAAGCGGGCAATGTCATAACGCGACGAGGCCGTCGCCATCAGTTCGATCCCACAGCACGCCGTGGCAAATGGCATAGGCCACATGCTCGAACGCCTGCCCCAGTTGACCACATGCCGAAGCTGGGTCGTCAAAAAATTATCAGTCGGGATCGCGGCTTCTAAACCCATCAGCACACCCTTTCAATCAGTGCTCCATCCATACAAGACGAGCAACCAAGTGTACGCAGGTGATCTGACCTTTGGTAGACCGATCAAGCAGCCGATTCGCCTGCAGAATTAACATCTGATTCGGAGACCAGCTCATCCAACTGCTCGGCCGCCGGCCAATCGGCAGCGTCGATCAAATCCATCGCCTGGTCATGCTCGTCAAACCGAAGCACACACACCGCCCCATCAATCCCCTCAGCCGATGGAATCAGGTAGCAATACCGGATATTGATCCGATTGTCCGCCATCAGAACCGACAAATCACGAATCATCCCAGGCCGATTCTCAACGCTCACCCCCACCACAGGCGCCTCGACAATCGGGCCAATCCCCGCATCCACCAAAGACTCGCACATCGAACGCAGCGATTGCTCAGGAGTCCCCAGCAGCCGCACACATCCACGATCTTGGTATTCAGTCGTCGAAATGGAAGAAATCCGCACGCCCGCCACCTTGGCAGCATCGAGCACCCCGGCCAATTCGCCCGGACGCTGCTGGAGATACACACTAAACTCGGACATCTGTATTCTTTGCATAGGAACCTTGATTCTAGGCACAAACCCGGCTCCCTTCCCAAAAAAACGGGACAAACAACAGAATCCGGGACCCTCTATACCCCCCAAATCCACTCAGGGTTCAGTCCATCTCAAATCAGTTCTCGTCCAAAAGTTCGGCCAATGTTTGCTCCCCCATCGAAGCCCGCGCCGCCCCCAAAATCGATCCCGGTATCTTGGCACGCGACTGATCCCGCAACCGATCCAGATTCAACCCCGAATCAAGCAACTCGATCAACCGGATCTGATCCCCAGGCCGCGAAAGTGTGTACGCATCGTCAGCGTCCTCGCCCTGCGATATCATGTTCAACACCCCAGCACCATGCAACGCCTCAAGCAGCGTCGAAGCCAACGAAGGATCAATATCCAACCCACTGGCAAGTTGATCGGGACTCGTCGTATCCCCATCTCCAAACCGCCGACCAATCAACGCTCCAGCCGCCACCAGAATCAACGGATCGAGCAGCACCGGGACACTCCGTTCACCCTCCCCACTCAACGCCGCCAATCCAGAGTTGACCAGCCGGGTAAAGTGCTGAAGCCCATGGGTCATCTGCATCCCCAGCAGCACGACCACCCAGGTCACATACACCCACAACAAGAACAAAGGCAAGATCGCCAGCGACCCATAGAACTTGGTGTACCCCGTCGCTGATCGTAGATACATCGTAAATCCAGATTTGCCCAACTCCCACAGGATCGCCGCCATAAACGCGCCAGCCAATGCTGGGCGAATCTTGATCTTGGTATTGGGGATCGTCAGATACGCGGTCAACAGCAGGATCGTCGAGATCAACACCGAGACCCCAAAGCTCGCCAGGGTCGCCCCGATCATCCCCCCACTCCCATTGGTCCCATCCCCAGACACCGAAAGAATCCACCGAGCCAACGCATCGCCAACAATAAAGGTCGCCGCTAAGAGTAGAGTCCCAAGCGTCAGCATCGTCCAATACAGCATCAACCGCCGAAGCCAAGGCCTCCCCGACGGCGCACCACACAACTGATTGAACGACTTCTCAATCTCAATCAGCATCGACATGGCCGCATAAATCAACACCACCAACGACGCCATTGCAATCCACCCGGTGGGCACATTACGGATCGAAGTATTGACCCGATTGATCAGACCCGAAATCAACTCTTCAATGTTGGCACCAGTCGGCTGGGCCTCTTGTGGCTCGTCGAGTATCTCGTCGCTACTCAACGGCTCAATGTCTTGTGATGGCAATGCCGGATCGACGACAGAATCTCCCGGTTCTTCTGAGAGCTCTTCAACAATCGGAGCCGGAGCCGGAGCCGGAGCAATCTGAGAAATCCCCGCATAATCCAGCACCCGACGAACACCCGAATCAATCTCATCTTCAGAGACCAACGATCCGAAGATCAGCAACGAAATCGCCATCACCGGAATAATCGAAAAAATCGTCCGGTACGACATCGCCGCCGCCATCCGAGGAATCTGCGAACGATACAACCCCCCAATCCCAAGCCGAACCACCGAGACCAACCGCCCCAACTCCTCACGCCAACGGCTCACCTTTGATTCGGGCTCAGGTGTCGTCTGGTTGGCTTGGTCGTTGTCCAGCTTCAAATCCTCAGTCGTGCGTTTACTCACTGTCCTTGGGAGGTCTTCGCTTGATCGCCCCGGCCCGCGGGCCTCGGCTGGTGTTGGTGTTCCCGTGTTGCATCGTGCTATCCGATGATTGGGAAGCCCGATTGATCGCGTTCTTGATCGATCGACGACGAACACCCTTGGCCGGTCCAGATCGTGGATCGACATACGGTGCTTTCGGCGATTTGCCCCCTCGTCGTGACGGGGTTTCTTGATGTTCACCCAGTTTCATCGCCGCCGCCTTTTTCAAGGCCTTGATCTCATCACGCGTCAACTCCCGCCACGCACCACGAGCAACCCCCTTGAGTTGCACAGGCCCCATCGCCACCCGCTCAAGCTTCCGCACCGGGAAACCCACCGCCGCGAGCATCCGCCGAACCTGCCGGTTCCGTCCCTCGCGGAGGGTCAGTTCCATCACCGTGCTGTCCCGATCTTGAGCGACCAACTTGATTTCAACATTGGCGGTCCGCTTGGCACCATGCGTCTGTCCTTCACTCCGCTGAGCAAGAAAAATCCCCCGTTCAAGTTCGTGGATCGCCGCTTGGTCGAGCTTTCCTTTGACCGTCACCCGATAGGTCTTGGGCACCCCATACCGGGGGTGTGTGAGTCGATTGGCCATCTCGCCATCGTTGGTCAGCAGGATCAGTCCCACTGTTTCGTAGTCCAATCGTCCGACCGGAAACAATCGTGCCGCCGCCGGGTGATTGACCAACTCAGTCACCGTCCGCCGGTCATAGCCCGGCTCATCCTTGACCGCACTGAGCGTCCGAGGCGGCTTGTTGAGCATCACATACAACAACCGCTCCGATTGCGGTAAAACCTTATTCTGCACCACGATACGATCACTCGACGGATCCACCCAGATCGGCAGTTCCGTCTCGATCTTCCCATTGATCGTCACTTCCCCGGCTTCGATCAACCCCTCGCAAGTTCTCCGAGAGCCCACCCCCGCATCGGCCATCACGCGCTGGAGCCGCTCGCCCCGGCTGGCATCACGAAGATCGACCTCCTGTGTCTTGGTAAGGCGATTGCCTGATCGTTGATTCGATGGCTTTGGCTTCTTGCTCACGCCCAGAGTGTACGCAATGGGATCATCCCATTGGGCAAAAATGACCCCACCAACCCGATTCAATACCCGTTGTTATTCGAGTTCTGAGGTCCAAAACGCCGACATACCCGTTTAGATGCGGGTCCAAGTGCCCGCCCACACCCGCCTGAGAGGTATCGGTATGAACACGGATTCAACAATCGCCCGCCCCACCCCCATGACCACCACAACCACCCCGGCAACCCCCGCCACAGGCGAAAAAGCCCAGACCCTCGTCGAACCCCGAACACCCAATTCCCCCGCCATCCTCCCATCGGCCGATGACATGTTCCTCTCCCCACGGGTCATGGACGCCGGAACCTTTGCGCGATACTCCGAGATGCTCAAATCCATCATCGCCCAAGCAACCACCCAAGGCCGAACCCTCGAAGACTTCTCCGCCGATGCCGAAGAAATGATCCGACGCGCCGGAGATTCCACAACCACCCTCGACAAACGACTCCAAGCAGGCATGCGCATGATGCGCATGATCGATGAACGCGTCGACCGCACCGACGAAGCACTCGACAAAGTCCGCCAGGTCCTGCCCGACGCAGACACCATGGCCCGTCAGGTCGAGCAACTGATGAACCAATCCCTCGACAACGCCCAGTCCCAACTCGATGGCATGGTCCGCGACGCCGATATCCGCGCCCAAGCCGCCGAACACCGCGCCCGGGTTGCGATGCAACAGACCGAGGAAAAAACCGAACGCCTCGCAGTCCTCAACGCCGACCTTGATATGCGCATGAGCGCGATCGAACAACGCATCGACCAAACCCAAAACCAAACCGGACAAACCATCGGCCTGATCGATCGCCGACTCGTATCCTTCCAAGAAGAACTCAACGCCCAAATCGATCAAGTCGTCGAACAAGCCAACCAAACCACTGAAAAAATAGAAGAACGCGTCCAAAACGCGAGCCGACTCACCGAAGACCGTGTCCAATCTCTTGCCCAATCCATCGAACCCGTCAAGGCCGCCGCCGAACAAGCCATGCGCGCCCTGGGCATCGATCCAGACAACCCGCGCTTTGAAGATTCCCCGCTGGCAAAGATCGAATCGCTCGTCGAACGAGGCGAATCCCACATCGCAGGCGTCGACCGCGTCCTCCGCCAACTCGATGAACTCCGCAACCAAGCCGAAGGTGTCAAAGGCGAGTTCGGCATGTGGCTCATCGACTCAGCAACCAAACTCGATCAACTCGAAGCCCGCCGCGGTCTTCTCCAAGGCCCCATCGCCGATGCGGCCAAACGAATCTCCGAGATCGGACCAGACCTCGAAGACAAACTCGAACTGACCTCCAATAAACTCCAACACCTGAGCACCCAATCAAGCGACCTCAAAGATTCTATCAACTTCTCCTCCACCCTCGCCGAAAAAGCCACCGACAAACTCACCAACCAATCCGCCCAACTCCAAGCCCTCCTCGATGGCTCGCTTCACCGACTCACCCAACGCGTCGAACAAGCAGGCGTCTGGCTCGGCTCACTCATCACCCGCGCCGAACAGGTCGGCCGAGACCTTGGCTCCTCTCCCGACTCCAACCACTCCTCCACCACCACCGAAGTCCTCAAAAGCATCGACCAAGTCCAGGCCAAGGTCCTCCAACTCAACAACCCAACCACCCAAAGTTCAGATTTATTCACCCCCACGCCCACGCTGGCTGCACAAACCGAACTCAAAAACCCAACCACACCCCCAAACACACCCAACATCCCCAGCCGCCTCCCCATCGACTCGATCTGCTTCGATGGCTCCCCAGTCATCATTCAATATGACGACGGCATCCAAGGCGCCGACTAACCCATCAGAATCCAAGAATTCCGTCTCCAGTGTCCCAATACAGGCAATCAACCGCTCAACCCAGCGTTGTTCTCTGGTATCCGACGAGCCCTCCAGCAATTTGACTGCAAACCACTTGGACACAAGGGCATAACACTTCATAAACGACAAAGGACAATCAAAGCCCTGCTGTTCCAGCACCCATAGCCAGCACCAAAGATTGCCCAGTTTGTCGTGACACCACGCATCAAACTCACGGCCCACCTCCAAACGCTCCGAAAAGAGAGTATCAGACGGTGAATTCCCCCGGAGTGACTACCATCCTGACCCCCATGACCCCACACACGCCCCGATACCCCCAACCATGATTTGGGGATCGGACAAACGATTCGAAGAACCGACCTGGAGTTTGGCCGTGATTGAACAACGACAAAAAATCCACCACATCGCAATATCCATGCTCTGCACGGCCGCCCTCTGGTGTGGACTGGCAAACGCCCAATCCTCAGACCAACCTGCTGAACAACCAGCCGATCAACCCACCGAACAAACCATCGACCCCATCATGGACTGGGGCGACCAACCACCGACCCGAACTCAACCAACCATCAATCGCAGAGACCCCTCAACCAACACCCTCCGCACCAAAAAAGAGCCAACCGTCTCCTTCGGTGCCTTCTCCGAACCCATCGAACTCACCACCCTCATCGAATATGTCGGCAGCTCTCTGGACATCAACATCATCGTCAAAGGCGCCCCCACCGGCGAAGTCACCTTCCACGCCCCAGTCAAAATCCCCAAGAGCAAACTCATCGACCTCCTCGATGCCATGCTCGAACAATACGCCTTCACCATTTCCCATGAACCCACCTCCGGCTTCTGGATCGTCCAACCCATCTCCGACATCAGACCAACCATGGGCTCAGACCGCGCCAGCACCCAGATCATCGCCACCCCAAACATCAAGCCCTCGCTCATCAAGCCCGCCCTCGACGCCGCCCTCAGCGGCAACGCCAACTCCAACTCCAAAGTCGGCTCCAACTCCATCCAGCCCGTCGACGAACTCGGCGTCCTCATCATCAACGCCCCGCCACGCGACATCCAACGCATCCAAACCCTTGTCGATGAACTCATCAGGATCGACGACGGCCAACGCTACATCCGCTTTGAACTCGCCCACCTCGCCGCCCCGGTCGCCCTCCAACGCGCCATCGGGCTCGCCGGAGGCACAAGCTCAGGACAACAACGACTCACCCAAAATCCAAACTCAGGACAGCCCAACATCGGACTCTCCTCGGCCTCGCTCTCCAACATGTCCGACCGCATCACCGTTGATCCCCAAGGCAACGCACTGATCTTCAAAGGCACCGACGCTGAAATCGCCCGCGTCCAACAGGTCCTCGATGTCATCGATGTCCCCAACACCCTCGAACCCAAAAACTACTTCGCCGGTTCCTCGGCAAGACAAATCGCAGACATCGCCAAAAGCAGAGGGCTCGGCGAAGTCATCTCCATCTCAAACCAAAGCAACAACCCCTTCGCCCAAAACAACATCCGCATCGCCAACCAAAGCGGACTCCAATCCCAACAATCCTCAACAGCCACCGGCGGGCCCGTCATGGTCGTCGATACCCTCCGTGGAAACATCATCTACTACGGCACCCCCGCCCAACAACAACAACTCGCCGACCTCATGGAAGAACTCAACACCGAAGACCAACGCGTCATCATCAAAGAATATGTCCTCAATCACTCCGACGCCGAGATCGTCGCCGAACTCATGACCGCCATCATCACCGGACAACAACGCACCGGAACCTCCGACTTCCTCCCCGGCTCCTCGGGCGGTGGACGCGGCTCGGCCCGCTCCGAGTTCCAACAAACCTTCGGCCAATCCGGCGGCGGCTCGGATGTCACCGCCGCCTTTGATCCCAATGTCGTCTCGGTCATTGCCGATCCCGACAACAACCAAGTCGTCGTCCGCGCCCCGATCAAACAACAAGACGACCTCGCCAAACTCATCTCCCGGCTCGACCGGCGCAAAGCCCAGGTCTTCCTTCAAGCCATGATCGTCTCAATCTCTGACACCGAGAACTTCGCCTTGGCCTTTGAATCCCAGATCAACGCCGGGCAGTTCGGGCTCAACACCGGAAACACACTCTCAGGCGTCCCGACCGGAGGCGTCTTCGGCGACCCCCGTGCCGTCAGCCCGGGGCTCGGCGGCCTGACCGCCGCGGTCATCATGACCAACCAAATCCCACTTATTATCAACGCAAGCCAGACCAACAGCGATATCAAAATCCTCTCAACCCCCCAACTCCTTGTCAACGACAACCAAGAATCCGAAATCGTTTCCCTCTCTGAACAACCGTATTCAGAAGTTTCCCAAGCCAATACCGGGGGAAGCAATCTCGTTGGCTTCGGCGGCTTCGCTGAAGCAGGAACCACACTCCGCGTCACCCCATCAATCTCCGATGGAGGATTCCTTCGTATGGAATACTTTATTGAACTCTCTAACTTCACTGCAGCCTCAGGTACCAATGGCTCACCACCTCCTCGCGACCGAAACACCGTCCGAGGAACCGCAACGATCCCCTCTGACGCCACCATCGTCATCGGTGGAATCACCGTCGAAAATGTCCGCGACACCGTCATCAAAGTCCCACTCCTCGGCGACATCCCCCTCGTCGGCGAACTCTTCAAAAACACAACCAAAATCAACACCAACTCAAAGCTCTATGTCTTCCTCACCCCCCGCATCATGACTGATCCCAATTTCATCGACCTCAAACTCATGTCCGAAGGCCCATACGCCGAAATGGACCTCGACCCCCGAATGCCAGAACTCGAGAGTGTCACCATCAGCGCGTCTTCGTCAGCCAAACAACTCGAACAATCCGATCATCCCTTCTTGATGGACCGCTCAACCCTCCCCGAATCACCAAAGCCCGCAAACGATCCCGCCGCCCCGCAACTCTCCCCGGTTTTGATCGACCCAAACGCCACCGGCCAAAGCACCACTGACAACCAAATCTCGGAATAACCCAATATGGCCAAACGAAACGGACTCGCCAAAAAAGACAGCAAAGCCAGCAACGGCCTAGCACGACCGCGCGATGCTGCACCCGTCGTCATCGACGCATGGGACGACGCCGCCCGCGCACTGGGACCACTCAAACTCACCGGCGACCAACTCAAAGTCTTCGCCTCTATCGACGGCTCCGACGATGAACCCTGGGATGTCCTCCTCCAATCCATGGCCCTCGACGAATCCAGCGCACTCAAACTCCTCGCAGACCGCACAGGACTCCCCTACGAACAAGACCCTAAACTCTCCGAATCCGCATCCCGTTTCTACGAACTCATCGACCCCATCAATGCACGCAGCACCCAAGTCGCCTGCATCGAGCGCGACGGCCCAACCTTCATCATCGCCACCTCACGCCCCATTCAACCAAGCATCTTCACGATGCTCGAAGATCAACTCGACGCCCCCATCCGCATCGTCCTCTCCCCACGCGCCGCCGTCGCCAACCTCATCAACCGCGGCTACGAACAACGAGGCGACCTCGTCACCGAAATCGTCGAAGACATCCCACTCGACCAATCCGCGATCGAATCCGCCGCCGGTGCCATCGGCAAAACAACCGACCTCCTCGCCCAAGCCCGACAAACCCCCGTCATCCGCCTTGTCAACATGATCCTCTTTGAAGCACTCCGCCGCGGCGCATCAGATGTCCATGTCCACCCGATGGAAGAACGCCTCGCCATCCGCCTCCGCATCGATGGCATGCTCGTCGACGCCTTCTCTCCACCACAAACCCTCGCCCCAGCGATCTCCTCACGACTCAAAGTCATGACCGAACTCGACATCGCCAACCGCCACGCCCCACAGGACGGCCAAACCACCGTCCGCATCGGCTCCAAAAAAATCGACATCCGCCTTTCGGTCATCCCCACTATCTTCGGCGAACGCATCGTCCTCCGCCTACTCGATCAATCCAACCAAGAACTCGACCTCGACGCCGTTGGCATGGCCAAAAAAATGCAGACCCGCCTCATGGACTGCGTAGAAAGACCCAACGGCATCCTCCTGGTCACCGGCCCAACTGGATCAGGTAAAACCACCACCTTGTACGCCGCCCTTGGTCGCATTGACCGCGCCACCCGCAATGTCATGACCATCGAAGACCCCGTCGAATACCACATGGACGGCATCTCCCAGATGCAAGTCAATGTCAAACGCAATGTCACCTTCGCCACAGGTCTCCGCTCGCTGCTCCGCCAAGACCCCGATGTCATCCTCGTCGGCGAAATCCGCGATCCCGAAACCGCACAACTCGCCATCCAAGCATCCCTCACAGGCCACTTCGTCCTCGCCACCCTCCACACCAACGACGCCCCCAGTGCAATCCCCCGCCTGCTCGACATCGGCGTCGAACCCTACCTCGTCACCAGCTCGCTCCTGGGAGTCCTCGCCCAACGCCTCCTCCGCCGCATCTGCCCCACCTGCATCGGCACCGGCAACCACGAAGGCGACACTTGCCAAACCTGCTTCGGCTCTGGATACAAAGGCCGACTCGCCGCCCACGAACTCATGCTCATGAACGACACCATCCGCAAACTCACCGCCCAACGAGCCGATGGCGTCACCCTCTACGAAGCGGCCGTCGAATCCGGATTCGAACCCATGAAACTCGACGCCCTCGAAAAAATTAAACAAGGCCTCACCGACGAAGCCGAAGTCTTCCGCGTCCTGCACTAAACTTGTAGATTTGCCCCTGCTAGTCAAAGATGCCTGCAGGAAGGATTGGGGCGACCCAAGCAAGCCACAGCGGAGTACTGAGCAACACGAAGCATCCAAAGAAAAGGAACAAACGAATTGTTCGCCGTTTCCTTCCACGAAACTTGCCGTTTGCATTCGACTCCCCTATGCCGCACTCTGGACAAATCGAGGAAGTTTTACCGAATCGTGAATACCCGCAGTTTGCACAATATCCGAATCGAACCGCACCCCGATACGCAGACTTATCAACAACCATCACAACCAGAAGGAAATACAAAGCAATACCGCCGAGACCTACAGCTGATTGAGCAATAGTTTGCATTGCAACCGGGCTCCAACCCGGAATGACTGTCTGGATGTGTGACTTCCCCTGATGGACAACCATCTCATTGGCAACGGTTTCCGCATAAAACACCCAATACACTTTGACCCACAGCATCCACGACAAGTTCGTTATCAGCATTGCAAACGCAGCAATGCCCGTGGAAACAAACCAAACGCTTAGAATCGCACGCCACCGGGACACATTTGATAGCCATGCATCAACAACTCCGCTCCCCGACCGTCTGTAGAGCAGAACTACAAGCACAGGCAGTACACTAACCCCCGCAAGTTTGAAGACAAATGAACCAACGGAGGGAACCCCAGTCCCCCAAGTGTCCTCCCACAGAGAGAACGAACGAAGAACGGCCAGCCTCAAACCAAGAGGCTGGCTGTAATCTGGTAATACTACTCTTCCGAGAGGGGCGTGATCAAAAATGAGCACACCTACAACTTGCACCGCCTCATCAACCGTCCTGCTCAGTTTACCGGTAGTTAAACCGAATACGGAGGAATCGTCGCTGTCATACGGGCTGACTACAACTGAGGCACATACAACTACCATTCCGACAACTGTTGCAGTTATCAACAGTTTGCTCAGCAACCCAACTCGAAATCGATCAGCCACGAAACACCCCTTAGAATCCTGGCCACCCCGGCGGAATAGGTTCGTAAAAAGTATCTGAACCCGGCGGAGGTGTTGTCGGACATGTATCACCCGGCAGTAAGTTGCTCTTGGCCATCTCATTTGTTGTGCTTGTGGTAGTTCCAGCACAATTGCGACATCTCCAAAATGTCTTTCCGGCTGTAGTCGTCGTTTTTGTGATTGACCGTGTCCAGAGGCAAAATGTTCCGCTAATACTTGGAATGGGTGGCGTCCAAGGTCCGGCAGGAGCATAGGTACTCGTTGCGGTACATGTACAAGGCCAACCACACGGGCGCTCATCAGGCAAATCCACACCAAACACCAACAACGACTCTGCCCGAGCATATAAATCTCGAAGCATCATCAAATCCGCACTACCATTGTCGATAATGCACTGAGCGTCAATCGGAACCGGCGGTTGCCCTATCCCAATGAGCCCGTTGCCAGATGAAGACTCCCCATTTGTCGCCTGCATTTCTGTAACCAACGGTGCCGATTCATATCCGATGTCCGTGAGTGTCCCCAGCACTGGTGCCGGGTCATCTGCCGCTTCAATAACAGGGACAAGCGGATCATTCTCGAAGAGTCCCTCAGTAAACAGCTGGGGCGAAATAATCAAAGTAGGATCGGCATCGATCATAAAGCTTTGCAACTGATCATCCCAGTTGAACAACTGTTCATTCTGAAACTCCTCACGAAGCCAATGTGCGGCTGCACCAACATCATCGTGCTTCCAGGCAAATGTCGTAAAACCATCTTGATATTGGTCATACTCGTACCAAAGAAGTGAAATATTCTGCCCCACCGTATTTGTATCTGTCCAAGAGAGAAATCCAATTACTTCGGATTCACCCACCACCGCAGGAGCAAATGTCCATCCAATTGTATCAAACCGAACAGATCGAATTTCTTGAGCAACAACAGCGTGACAACACACCATCAAGAAGCCAAGAAGCCGTTTTTCATAACCTTCTCCATATTGAACATTGACACCATGTCAATGCACTATCTGAGCATAACAATACTATCGCCATCTGTCAAATTACGGATACCAACTCGCCGCTTGTCATATCTTCCACCCACCAAAAGCACGCCCCCGCCTGCGTAAACAGACGGGGGCAATGAGGAGCACGGCTTCAAGCCCCAATAGGGCAAAGCCGCACGAGAGAGAGCGATCACATCACACGGACACACATCGTGCTGAATCAAAATCATCGACCCACTCCCCATTCCGCTGCCACCTTTGAATCCCCAAAGCTACCCAGTTTGACACAACACGCAATTATTGCCCGCATGTTCGTGCCGCGTTTGTATAAAATCGTGTCCAACCAAATCAAGCGATGACTGAACCCGGCTCACCACCCGGAAAGTCCAACGGCAGCGTGCGGGCTACATCCAGAAACGCCTCGTAGTTCCCCCGCATCTCCATCACGCTATCGCCCCCAAACTTCTCGACAAACGCCGCCGCGACCTCGAACGCCACCACATTTTCCATCACCACACTCGCCGCCGACACCGCACAGATATCGCTCCGCTCATACTGCGATTCCTCGGGCTTCTTGCTATTGAGATCAACACTCGGCAATCCCTTGAGCAGCGTCGCAATCGGCTTCATCGTCCCCGTCACCACAATCGCCTCTCCGTTGGTCATCCCGCCTTCGAGCCCCCCCGCATTGTTCGACGATCGAACAAACCCAAGCGACGCGGTATTGCTCTTCGATTCATCAAACCCAATCGGATCATGCAACGCCGAACCTAGCCGCGACGAACACCCCGCCCCAAGCCCGATCCCCACGGCCTTGAACGCCTGAATCCCCATCACCGCACCAGCAATCCGGCAATCAAGCTTCTCATACCAGTTCATCGAAGACCCAACCCCAGGCGGGCACCCAAAGACATGACACTCCACATCCCCACCAACGGTATCCTTGTCCGATTTGGTTTGCCGAATAATGTCGCATTGCCGCTCGGTCGCGTCAGCATCAAGCGTATAAGTCGCCGATTCATCGCGAACCGCGATCAACTGATCGAGCCCCCCATGGGTCACAGTTGCATCGGTCCGTGCATCAAGAATCGAACGCACAAACCCGAACACCTCAACATCAAAGATCTGTTTGAGCATCAGCCGTCCGATACAACACGCCGCCACCCGCGCCGCCGTCTCGCGTGCACTCGCCCGTTCGAGCGTCTCCCGACAATCCGTCGTCAACCACTTGACCGACCCCGCCAAATCCGCATGCCCAGGCCGAGGCCGATACACCGCAGGCGTCGCCTCCAAATCATCCAACCGAGAATCCCGATTCCGGATCAACATCGTAATCGGCGACCCAATCGACTTGCCCAAACGCACCCCCGTTAAAATCTCAACGGCATCCGTCTCAAGTTTCTGCCGCCCCCCACGCCCATAGCCCCCCTGCCGGCGGGCGAGCTCACGATTGATCACATCGGTATCAATCTCCACCCCCGCAGGCACCCCGAGCACCGTCGCCACAAGTGCAGGCCCATGAGATTCGCCGGCGGTCTGATAGGTGAGTCGTATCGAGTTTCTGGTCATCTCAAAATCCAATCGACGAAATGAGGGTGAAAGTTGATCCTACTTATTGAACATGGATAGGATATTGGAGTATTGGTCGGTCCACATCCGGACCTTGAACTTGGGCTCGGCTTCTTGGAACATCCCCGCATCAAGCAACGCCTGAGCCGATGCCGGCTCCTTGGTCAACGCCATCCACACCGACGGGAACCAATACTCCCGCAGATGCTCCGGTATCTCCACACTCTGCTGGTTATACATCATTACAAACGCCTTGTGCTCAACACCCAACCGATACACCAATGGCTGCAAGTCCAAATGACGATTCGAAATATGCAACAACACAATCCCGTCGTCGGCCAACCGATCAAAGTACAGCCCGATCGCCTCAGTCGTCAACAAGTGCACCGGGATCGCGTCCGAACTGAACGCATCAATCAACACCATATCATACAAGTCATCGCCTGCTTCGCGCTCCGCTTCAAGCAACAACCGTCCATCTCCAAGAACAACATCCGGCGTCGGACACACCGAATCACTCAAATAAGTGAAGTACTTCGGGTCTTTAGCAATCCTCGCAACTTCAGGATCGATCTCAAAGTACCGTATAAAATCATCCTTTCGACCATGAGCGGTAATCGCTCCAGACCCAAGCCCCACAATCCCATACCGCGCTCCATCAGGACGAATCGCCTGAAGAGCCCGAATCCCCATCCCACAAGGCCCATCAATATGGTAATACCCCAAAGGCACATGCGCCAGTTCAGCATCCAAGTACTGCACACCATGATTGGTCGTTCCGTGCATCATTGTCCGAACCTTGGATACTTGACCTAGACCTGGATCATAGAACGATTCATCAACAACACTCAAAATCCCATAGAAAGTCCGCCCACGATACTGAATCGACGGATCGGTCAAATCAGCAAAAACAGACGCGCTCAGAGGCACCGCCAGCACAAACAAACACGCCAATCCATCACTCCATGCCAAATAAATCAGAAATGAAGGCACCAAGGTAATCAACCCAAACCACACAATCGGCTTATTAATATGTGCGATACCAAGAGAATCAATCAGGTCATTCCCAAACCGCCCCATCACCAAAATATACGCCACACTCAATACCGGCAAACCCACCCGAGCCAGCATTGCTCGCCGCTTCTCAGACAAATCGGCAATATCCCGAATCCGACGCCAAGGCAACAACGCCACCGCACACAACAACGCGATCTGATACTCAAGCGTCGTCTCAAACACCAACGGCGCCACAATCCCATTGAACAACCCACCAAGCGCACCACCCACCGACATCAGCAAATAAAACTCCGTCAAATGCGACGTCCCGGGTCGATCTTTCGAAAGCATCCCATGCCCCATCAACCCAACCACCCCAAGCACCAAGAGTTGCACCGCCACCAACGCCTTGAGCGGAGCGTAGGTCTGCGCCTCAGATGCCAGCACCAAAACCGTCGCCCCAATAACCCCCACCACCATCGGCCGGCGAATAGTCTCCATCAACTTCTCTGCATTGACCGCAAAGGCAACAATCATCGTCAACAAATACACCGCCAATGGAAGCACCCACAACAACGGAAACGACGCAATGTCCATCGAAAGGTGACTCGTCACCCCAAGCAACATTGTCGAAGGCACAAAGGCATAAAACACCCATCGAACCCGACGCCTCCAATCAATCGGCCGCTCATCAAACCCGTCACGATGCTCTGAATGCAGATCCTCTTTGCCTGAGCCCTTACGCGTCATCAAAATGGCCCCAATGCTCAATACAATAAACAACCCAAACCCCATCAACCACATTGATCTCTGCGAATCAAGCCCCAAGTTCGGTTCAATCAAAAACGGATACGCCAACAGTCCGACAAAGCTTCCCGCATTGCTCGCCGCATACAAAAAATACGGATCATGAGCCCGCGAATGCCCCGTCCGTGCAAACCACCCCTGCACCAAAGGTCCTGCACTAGAAATCATAAAGAACGGCAACCCAGACACCAACAACAACTGCCAAATCAACCAAGGCACCGGAAAGGTGCTCGCATGAGGCGGAGCCACAGGCGTATCAAAAGCATACCCGGCACCCAACGCCACCACCAACATCCCCACATGCCCAATCAACTGCACCCGACGGCTCACCCGCTTCATCACAAAGTGAGCGTACAAATAACCAAGCAACAACATCGTCTGGTAGAACAACATACAAGTCGTCCACACCGACGAACTCCCACCAAACACCGGCAACAGCGTCTTGGCAACCATCGGCTGCACCGAAAACAAAAGCGTTGCCGACAAAAACACGGTGACTATAAAGTAAAGAACCATCAACACTCCCAGATGCACCATCCACATACACAAATCCAACACATACAATAGCACAATCAACCCCCCCGCTCGACCCACCGAAGAAAGCCGCAAATCGGAGCATCCCCATGAAACCCACCGATGATGTCTGCCTGTGCTTCCACATCCCTCTGGTCAAAATCCAGACCTACCTCGCCCGTGAAGACCCCAAAGTCGCCTCACTCATCTCCGAATGCCTCGGCGCCGGCACCGGCTGCGGCTGGTGCGTCCCCTACCTCAAAGACCTCCACACACAACACAAAGCCGGGCACCCCCAAACCCCCACCATCGAGGGCTCCGCCGACGACTATACCCAAGGCCGACTCTGCTTCCGAACGACAGGCCAACGGAACGAGCCCTCCCCATGAAAAAACCAGCCACATAAAAAACCGGGCCAAAGACCCGGTTGTTCAAAATCATGTATCCAGACTCACTCGTCGTCTTCGATAATCCGAAGCGACAACCCAAAGTTCGTCAACTTCTCATGAATCTCAACAAGCGAGGTCGAACCAAAGTTCTTCACACCCATCAGCTCGGCCTCGGTATGTGAACACAAATCGCCAATACTCTGAATATTGAGCATCTGCAACGCCTTGCGAGCCCGCACAGTCAACTGAAGCTCCGAAACCGGCTTGCCCAACAACTGCTCCTTACCAGAACCCTTGAGTTTCTCAAGAATCTGACGGCGAGCAACCCGGTGAGCATCCTCATGCCCCTGACCAAGCTTCAAACCCTTGATACTCAGCATCCGCTTGATCTCATCAAGCGACGACTCACCAAAGTTCTTATAACTCATCAACTCAGATTCATTGATCCGAATCAGATCACCCAACGAACGGATATTCATCTTCTTCAAACAAGTCCGCGCACGGACCGTCAACTCAAAGTCCGTCACAGGCGTATCAAGCAATGCACGACGCTTCATCACATCACGCTCGTTCTCTTCCTCAATCATCATCCCCTTGGATGCAAGCACATCGGTCATAAACAACTGTGCACGCGCATGATTGGGATTCGTATCCAAAATCTGACGCAAGCAACGCTCGGCCCGAACATAATCACCCTGGTCCTCATACAGCACCGCAAGGTTCATCAACGCATTGATCGGCGCAGGTGAATATTCACACACCCGTTCATACAACGAAAGCGCCTCGTCCTCATCGCCCGAAAGATCGAGCTGGTACGCAAGCTGGAACGCAACATCAAGATTCTGCGGATCGGCCGCCAACGCCGAACGCATCACATCAATGCCTTCCACACGCTCTCCATCATTAAAAAGTCTCTTGGCCTTGTCAAACAACTCAAGGGCGGTCTGAGCGTCGGCAGCGGCGGCCGAAGCCCCGACCACCATGTCCATGGGATCGTTGGTCATGTCTTCTCCTGATCATATAAGCCCGAACCTCATCCAGGCGGTCGTAAGTCTAGGCCTACAAACACCCAAACGCAAGTCCCAAACAACCACGCCGTTAGCCGCCTGTCAGGGTCGGGTCGGGCAACACATCATCAAACGGATCAAGATCCACTCCAGAATCCACCAGCGTCATCGTCTTCCACTTCCCACCCCAGAACCGGAATCCAAGCGCAATCCCAAGCCCGATGATGTACAACGAAGCCCCGATCCAAGGCCCAATCGAACCCAACCCAGGCATCACCACAATCAACAACCACCCAATCCCAGGGATACACACCCACGACAAAATAATCGTCGCCACCCCAGGCCACACCGTATCCCCAGCCCCACGCAACGCCCCCGTCAGCGTAATCGCCACCGCATCAAAAACCTGAAACACCGCCGCCGCGATCATAATCTTCATACCAATCTCAATCAGCCGGTCACGCTCGGCAACCGATGTCCCCTCATTGATAAACACCGCAATCAACGGCTCCCGAAAAACCACAAAGCACAACGCGCACAACCCCATATACCCAAGCGAAATCTTAAGTGCAAGCATCGTCCGCGACAACCCAATATCAGGCCGGCCCCGACCCATCGCCTTACCCACCATCGCCTGGGTCGCAATCGAAATCCCCACCGCAGGCATAAAGCTCAAATGCATATATTGAAGCGCAATCCACCCCACCGTGTTGTGCAACACCGGATCATCCCCAACCGCCGCCCCACCCCGAGGGACCAACCACACCAAAAGAATCGTCCAACACACCATCTCATTGACAAACATAAACCCAGGCCAAGTGCCGACTCTGAACAAATCCTTGATGCACCGCGCGCTCGCCTTCCACGCCTGGCGCGTCCCGAAGAGCCGAGCATACTTGGGGCTCACGAATAATAGAAACGGGATTATAAATTCCATCGCACTGCCCGCCACGGTTCCGATGGCCGCCCCCGTAATCCCCATCGCCTCGATCCCAAGAACCCCCGACAGTACCGCAATCGGCTCACTGATCGGTCCAATCACTAATTCGCCCAACCAACCCGAAGGCACAGGCATCCCCCCCTCACCAAAGATCAAAAGCAAGTTCACAAACACATTCGTCAGGTTCCCCACCACCGCCGAAACCAACACCACATTGGCACGATGCAACCCATAAAAATAATGGTGCATCGAACGCGCCGAAATCACAAAGACCCCCCCAACAACACCACCTGCGCATACTCCGTACTCAACCCAGACAACTGCGCATCTCCCCCAAACATCCAAGGCATCGAAAACAACCCCGGAATCAACCAGAACATCGGCACCATCAGCACCACAAAGTACACCAACCCCACCCACAACCCATTCCACGCATACGCCGCCCCACGCTCGGCCTTCTTGGCCCCAAGGTTTTGCGACACAAACGAGTTGATCACCCCGTTCATCCCCAAAACATACGCCATAAACATCCACACAAACATCGACCCATTGGACTGGGCAGAGATATACACCGGGTCCTCCCCAATGTCCTTGACCATAAACTTGTCAACAAACGCCATGATCGTGTACGAAGTCATCGTCGCCACCGACGGGATGGCAATCGTCAGCATCTCCCGAAGCGCACCAGAATCCCCCCCACCCGACTCATGCGCGTTCGTATCGATCGTCGGCAGATCGGCAGACCGATCAACCGAAGTTGGTTCGTGGACTTCTGTCATCTTCAATATCCAAATAAATCGAGTGGCTGAAACTCTGGTACCGACGCTCACCGCCCCAAGATGCACAGTGGGATGCGGGATCGTTCACTTGTTGGTCAACAATTGACGGATCGTGATGTCAGTAATGAAGTTTCATAGTCACCGATGGTACCAGAAACTCGACCGTTGTCAAATCACTCAGTAAAAATCGTGTATCAAACACGCTCACCGCAACGAGCCACACACAACTTCACCGCCAGATCAATCGCATGCCCCATCGACCCCGCATCAGCCATCCCCTGACCCGCAATATCAAAAGCCGTCCCATGATCCGGGCTCGTCCGCACCACAGGCAGCCCCAGCGTCACATTCACCGCCAAATCCCGCTCAAGCAACTTGATCGGAATCAACCCCTGATCATGATACATCGCCACCACCAGATCATACTTCCCCTCCATCGCAGGCCGGTAAATCGTATCGGCAGGAAAAGGCCCCTCAACAGTCA
>Ga0316208_1001710_pt1 | contig 19820 bp, 18 predicted proteins | sample 3monopyrite_MG_FD_204944 | JGI IMG/M metagenome (GOLD analysis project Ga0316208, IMG submission 204944) | Microbial mat bacterial communities from mineral coupon in-situ incubated in ocean water Damariscotta River, Maine, United States -... | ecosystem: Environmental > Aquatic > Marine >...
CTTCGCGATCGAGCTTTTGCGCCGTGCCCGTCTTGCCCGCGACGCGCACGCCTTCGAGTCCCGCGAGACGTCCCGTCCCGTCGGCACTCACGACCCGCTGCATCATGTCGAGGGTGAGCCTCGATGCGCGGGCACTGACCGCGCGGCCCTGGGAGCGCACGTCCGTCGTTTTCCAGGCGCCGCCGGTCTTGCGTCGCGCGAGAACGAGTCGGGGCTCCATGCGCATGCCGTCATTGGCGATCGCGCCTAACGCCGACGCGAGTTGGATACCGGTCACGGAAATGCCCTGGCCGTAGGAGATGGCGGCTTGGTCGACGGGCTGCCATTGCTGCCAGTCGCGCAGGATGCCCGCGCCTTCGAGGGGGAAGCGCGAGCGGGTGCGGCTGCCGAAGCCGAAGCGGAGCAGGCCCTGGTACTGGGCTTCGCGGCCCATCGCCTGGGCGATGTGAACGGCGCCGACGTTGCTTGAGACGCGCAGGACATCCATCGGCGTGAGCACGCCAAAGGGACGTCGATCCTTGATGGTCTTGCCGCGAACGCGAATGAAGCCCTCTTCGGTATCGAAGGTCTGCCCAGGGGCGATCGCACCGACGTCGATCGCGGAAGCAACGAGGAAGGCTTTCATGGTCGAGCCGGCCTCGACGCCATCCGTAAAGGCGCGGGCGCGGGTCTCGTTGTAGTCGAGCTGTCGGAAACCGTTCGGATCGAATCCGGGGGCTTCGGCGAGGGCGAGGACATCGCCGTTATGCGGGTCCATCGTCAGCACGAGTCCACCGATCGCACCGGTCTGCTCGACGACTTCCTTGAGTGCAGCCTCGGCAGCACCCTGCATGGCGGAGTCGAGGGTCAGCGCGACGTCACCGCCCTGCACCTCGCGCGGGTCGGTGGAATGGAGCGCGAGGGCGCGGCCGCGGGCATCGCGTTCGACTCGGACGCGTCGGGGCTGACCCGTCAGCCAATCATTCTCGAGTTGTTCGATGCCTCGGACGCCCTGGCCATCGATGTTGGCGAAGCCGAGCAACGGCGCCGCGAGTTCGCTCGCGGGGTAGGAGCGGCGGGGTTCGAGATCGATGCCGACGCCCGTGAGTTCAAGCGCGCGCACGCGCTCCGCGATCTCGGGTTCGACCCAGCGGGCGATATAGGTAAAGCCGTCACGGGTGCCGATGCGGCGGGCGATGTAGGTCAAGTCGAGTTCAAGGGCCTCGGCGAGAGCGTGGGCCGCCGCGGCGCGATCTTCCATGAGCTTGGGAAGGGCGTAGATCGATGCGGCTTCCGTCGTGATGGCGAGTTCCCGGCCGTTTCGATCGAAGATGGTGCCGCGTGCCGCGGAGAGCTTCTTCTCCGTTTGGATCTGCTGTTCGTAGAGGGCGCGTGCGCGGGTGTGCGCGACTGTGAGGTGGGCGGCACGGCCTGCGAGCAGCAGGACGACAGCGAGGCCTGCGAAACGAATCCAGACGATTCGGTTGGAGGCGCGATCGAGCGCTTGCGACCTCATTGGTTTTCAGCCGTGGGCGGGGTGTGATTGGACGGCGGTCCCGCCGCGACGGAGGGCAGCTCCTGGGAAGCGCTCTTGCGGACCGGCATGGGATCGACGAGGGTGCGCACGATTTCCGCCGGGCGATAGCCGCGCGCCTCGGCGAGGGTTGCGAGGGCTGCGGGGTCGCGCAGCCGAAGCTTGTCGACGATCAGAGCGCGCTGCGCTTCGATCAACATCTGCTCCTGCTTCATCGTGTCCATCAGCGCATAACGCGTGCGAATCAAATCGATGCGCAGGGCCGCAATCCCGAGCGCCACGGCGAGCGCGAGCACCAGGAGCGGGAGCCAGGTGCGCGAGCGCGGCGCGGTCGTGAGCCGTGCGAAGTCGACACCGATCCATCCGTCGTGGGAGGGGTCTTCGTCGGGACTCCGTTCCGTACGCTCATTGCGCCGGGAACGACCCGAGGACCTTCGCTTGTCCTCGGGCTTGTTGTTTCGCTGTTCGGCGCGTTGTTCCGTGCGCTGATCCCCGCGCCCGAGCGCTCGATCAAAAAACGTGGATGCGCTCATGCGGCCACCAATCGCTGCGCAGCGCGCAGGCGAGCCGATCGCGCACGCGCGTTGTCTTTGGTCTCCGCATCGCCGGGAACGATGGGCCGCCGCGTCAGGATCTCCACCGTCGGCACGCCGCCGCACTGACAGGCGGGCCATTCCGGCGGGCAGGTACAGCCCTTCGCTGCCGCGCGGAACGTGTGCTTCACCATGCGGTCTTCGAGGCTGTGGTAGGCGATGACGGCGAGCCGCCCACCCGGGCGCAGCACACCGATGGCTGCTTCGAGGCCCTCCGAGAGCGCTCCGAGCTCGTCGTTTACGGCGATTCGCAGGGCCTGAAAGACGAGGGTGGCCGGGTTGTGCTTGCGGCCGCGGCCGATGCCCAGTTCGCCGATCAGGCTGACCAGGTCTTTCGCGGTCTCAAGCGGCGCTCGGTCGCGGTCCGCGACGATGGCTTTGGCGAGACGACGCGAACCAGGGAGCTGTCCGTACTCCGAAAAGATCTTCTCGAGCTCTTCCGCAGAAAGCCGGGCGAGCAGGTCGGCCGCGGAGTCGCGATCACCGGCGCCGTCCATGCGCATGTCGAGGGGGCTGTCCGGGGTCTCGCTGCCAAAGCGGAATCCGCGATCGGCTGCGTCGAGCTGATGCGAGGAAACCCCCAGGTCGAGGACGATGCCGTCGATCGGGAGCGGCGCGAGTTCCGCCGCAATATCGTCGAGGCGACGGAACGAGGACTGAAACAAGCGAACGCGTTCGCCGTAGGGCGTCAGGCGCGCACCGGCTTCTGCGATCGCTTCGGCATCGAGGTCGAGGCCGATCAGTAGGCCGTCAGGACCGGTCTGCTCGAGAATCGCTTCGGCGTGACCTCCGCCGCCGAGCGTCCCGTCAAGGATGACGGAACCGGGCTGGAGATCGAGGCATCCGAGGGTTTCGGCGAGAAGAACGGGTTGGTGGTAAGCCGTGGTCACCACGAAGGGCGCCTCTCGTCGTATGGACCGTTAGGTCTCCTCGGTTGCGAAAACGCTTGCCGGAACGGAATGGCTGCGCGTTCGCGGCGGAGGGAATCGGAGATCGGAGAGAAGAAGATGGGGAGCTCCGGGGCACAATCTCAGGCACGTACCCCCCAGTAACCGTGCCAAAGACCCTATGTGCCCCGGAAACACCCCAACCTCTCTCCTGAAGAGCCGAAGCCCTTCAGTTCCCCCCAAAAAACCTACGATCGGATCGGGATCACCGATCGTTTGATGTCTTCCAAGCCATGAACCGTTGAGCTCTGGCCTTCTTCAAATCGCTGCGGACTCCAGATCTCGATTCTCTCGAGGACACCCGCGACGATGACGTTTTTTTCCAGACCCGCGTGATCGCGCAAAAAGCCTGGGACAAGTATTCGACCCTGTGAATCGACCGGGCAGGGTACGGACCCGGTTGCGTAGAAGCGTCGGAGTCGCTGGGCGTCGGGATCGAGGCTCGACATTTCCATCAGCCGCTGTTCTTCAGCGGCCCAGCTCTCGGCTGGGAAAAGTGCGAGATGATCCTTTTCGTTGACCAGCATCGGTGGATTTTCTCCTCCGCCTACCAACTCACCTCGGAAGACCCGCGGAATGCTGAGTCGCCCCTTGGCGTCAATCGTGTGATCGTGGCGTCCGCGAAACATCGTTTGATTAATGCCTCGCTGTCGGTCCCGATGACCTGAGTCGCTAGACTCGGATCTGGCTAAGTGGATCGTCCGCTGAATGAGTCCCGGAACTGCCCGGTCACTCCACTTTGGCGGCGTTTCATCCCACTGCGCCCCACACGAATGTATTTCTATCCCACTCTGTCCCACCCTCGCAAGGACAAAAAGGGGGAGGTGCGCGATTTTTTTCACGTCGCGCACAATTCTTTCGCCGGCTTGTCGCGATGAAGGCCCGCGAGTCGATAACGAGGCGAAAACGCGAGGTGGAATAGGGCGGCCGCCCTCGACCTTCGGGTTCGCCGAAGGGCAATCGGGGTACCGATTCACCCGAGCCGCATGCGGATTCGGAGACGAGCCACAAACTCGCCGCGGTTTACAGCGAATGCGCAATCGGACGCACGAAGTTCAGTGCGATTCGCGCTACGCGCCGAGACGTGCGGCGCCTTGCGGTGCTGTCTCGTACTGCGTCTCTAGCGCGCGCCGAGATTCGGGATGCGTCGACCGTGCACTTCGAAGACGTTATCGACGATTGATTTGAGCACGGATCCCGGCTCGAGGTTATTGCGCCCGTCTTCCGTTCCGTATGCGAGCTTCGCCGGCTCGGCGAGCAGCGATTCGAGGACGGCTTGTGTGCCGTCGCGGACACCGCTCAAGGCGTATCCACCCTCGAGGATATGGACGAGGCGCCCTTCGCATAACGTGTCTGCGAGGGAGCGCATGACCCGCGCCATCGCGCGGTAGCCCTCAAGCGTCAGTTCCATCGAGGCGAGCGGGTCGTCCGCATGGGCATCGAAGCCACAGGATACGATGATGAGGTCCGGCGCGAAGCCCATCGTCGCGGGCACGACCAGGCGCTCGACGATGCCCACGTATTCCGCGTCGCCGCAGCCCGGGGGCATGGGAATGTTGAGCGTCGTGCCGAGGCCTCGGTCGATGCCGTCTTCGCCGAAGTCGCCGGTTCCCGGATAGAAGGGGAATTGATGCGTGGAGATGTAGAGGACGTTCGGGTCATCTTCGAAGATGTGCTGGGTTCCGTTTCCGTGGTGGACGTCCCAGTCGAAGATCACGATGCGCGGTGAGCCGCCTTCCGCCTGGAGTGCGCGGACCGCCACCGCCACATTGTTGAAGAGGCAGAAGCCCATCGACTGCGCCGCTTCAGCGTGATGGCCCGGCGGTCGTACGGCGGCGAGCCCCCGGGCGACCTGTCCGCCTAACACGCGGCGCGCGAGGTCGACGCTACCGCCGGCGGCGAGCAGCGCGACATCGAAGCTCGCAGGCGAATGGTAGGTATCCGCATCGATGCGCCCGGGCGGAAGCTCACGCGTCGTCGCGAGGGCATCGATCATGTGATTCGTGTGAGCGCGCTCGATCTCGGCGGGATCCGCCGGGCGCGGCGTCACGATCTCGATCTGATCGCGGAACGGGTCGAGCGCCTCGCCTACGGCGATCAGGCGTTCGGGACGCTCTGGGTGGCCGTCCGGGCCTGCATGGCTCTGATAGCGAGCATCCTCAACGACCTCGATTCGCGTGCTCGCAGGCGTTTCAGCATCGAGGTCATCTTGAGAATTCTCGGTCGTGAGCGACATGGGAGCGGGCCTCTTGTTAAGCACTGCAGTGCGAGGGAGCCGGACCGGTTGCGAGTGCGGCGGAGCAGCCCGAAGATCAGTCGTCCGTCGCGTCTCGATCGCGGAGCGTTTCTTCAAGACGTTCGATTGCGTCGGCGACCCGAGTCAGATTCTGATTCAGCGTGTCGAAGTCGCTCTTCCGCGCGAAGTCGCCAAAGTCCGGAAGGTCTCCGAGCTGGCGTAGCGGACTGCCGTCGAGCGCCCGGTCCACAGCGCTCTGGATCGCATCGCGCAGATCGGGCAGGCCCGAGACCCGCGGCCAGCCACGTCCCCCACTCGAATTGTCCGTCCCTTCGGAATGCGCTGCGTCGTCGTCGTTGTTGTTGTTGTTGTTGTTGTTGCCGTCTCGACCCGGTGCTGAACCTTCGGATGCGCCGGCGTCCGACGAGGCCGCGTCCGCGTTCCCGGCGAAGGGCGAGCGATGCTCCGAGCCGCCGCGATCATCGCGCCCGAATCCACGTGCACCGGTCTCGGGCTGCTGGACGAATTGCTTGAACCGATCCTGGAAATCGCCGAGCCCATCCGTCGCATCGTCGACGCTCTTCTTGATCGCGCCATAAAGCGCATCGCCGCCGCGGGAAAGGATCTGGGTCAGCAGCGTGTCGGAAGGATCTTCCTTGGCGCGCTGGTTGCCGACCAGGATTTGAGAGAGCGCGACCTGCGTGATGTCCTCGCCGGTCTCTTTGTCGACGACGCGAACCTCTTCGCCTTCGTCGAGGAGCTTCGCGATGCCCTTGAGCGTGATGTAGCGGCTCGTCTCGGTGTTGTAGAGCTTGCGATTCGCGTATCGCTTGATCAGGATCGCCATGGGCGCAGTCTAGCGCGCGATCGCCGCGATCCCTGCCTCACTTCCTCAACTCACTCCTCAATATTGAAGCGCTGCACGCGACCACGTGAGTGGCTGCTTTCCGGATGTTTCGCGTCGGCTGGATCCGGGCGGGGCGAAGTCGAGGGCTCAGGGTCCGGGGGGCGGAGTCCAAATTCCCAGAGCAGCTCCCGCAGGCCCAAGAAGGCGCGCAAGACCGGGCGTGCATCCGCATCGGTCTTCGATCGAGTCTCCCAGCGCTCGATTTCCCGGGCGAGCGCGGCTTCGAGGGGCTCGGCGATGGCGCGAGGCAATTCGAAGCGTCCGTCCGCGCGCAGGCCGGCGAGCAACCGCTCAAGCACAGCCGAGATTTCCCCGGCGAGATCTCCCGCTTCAGCGCCGGATAGACCGCTCGCTTGTCCGGCTGCATCGAGCAGGGCCTGAACTGCCTGGAGGCCCTCGAGGGTGGCCTGACGGAGATGCTTCCGGGCTCGGGCGAGCGCGTCTCCGGAATCAGTGCCCATTGGGTTCGCTCCCCACCAGCTCTTCCGCGATCCTTTTGAGCCCCTCCAGTCGGTCCACTTCTTGTGCCTGCTCGGCGACGAGACGCGACCTCAGGCCGAGCGGCGCGATTCGTTTGTCGAGGAAGTCCCGGGAGGCATCGGCGTCCGCTCTCGCCCGCGCGGCCTCGCACGTCAGGCGCAGGAGAGCGTCCGCATCGCGCGCGGCCGACGCTTCGTCTTCAGATTCCGGCGGTGCTGAAAGCGCGTCCGCGAGTTTTTCGGCGTCTCGCGCGAGCGCCGCCACACTCGCTTCATCGAGCACCCTCTCGACCGGTCGTTGCGAGGGCCAGGGGGCGACCCGATTCAGGATCACGCCGGCGAGCTGGACTTCGAGTTCTTCGAGGGCATCGAGGAACTCAAGCGCCCCCGGCTCGAATGCCGCCCGACTGCCTCCGATCAAGACATAACGCGTCGACTCGCCTAACAGAATTTCCTCGACCCGGGCGGTTCCTTCGCGAAAGCCCTCGGTCAGGCCATCGATCGCTGATAGAAACTCCGAAATGTCGTCAAGGAACCCGACCCCGGCGATCCGTTCCACCAGGCCCATCATCTTGTGCAGAGATTGGCCGAGGACCCTGAACCCGAAGCGACTGGCGGACATCGCGGGTCGGATTAACGCAGCCACGAATCGGCCGTCCAGGAATTCGCGCAGGCGGCGGGGTGCGGCCAGGAAGTCGAGGGCATGCGTCGCCGGGGGCGTGTCGACGATGACGAGATCGTAGTTGCCCGATTCGACGGCTTCGCGGACCTGCTCCATTGCGGCGTATTCGGCGCTGCCCGCGAGGGCCTCGGAGAGATGGCGGTAGATGCGGTTTTCGAGGATGCGCGTTCGGGCCGCAGGGTCCTCTGTTAGGCGATGGACGAGGGCATCGAAGGTGGGCTTGGGGTCGAGCATCATCGCATGGAGGGTGCCGCTCTCGCGCGACGTATTTTGCTCGTTGTCGGGGTCGAGCTCGACGCGCGTAGGCTCAGACGTGAGCGATGCCAAGCCGAGTGCATCGGCCAGGCGGCGTGCGGGATCGATCGTCAGAACCAGGGTTCTTCGCCCCCGTTCTGCCGCGCGGACGGCGAGGGCCGCGGAGATCGTCGTTTTTCCGACCCCTCCCGTTCCCGCGCAAACCAGTACCCGAGCGCGATCGAGCGCGTTGAGAAGGACGTCATTCTCGATGCTCCCCGGCTTGTTCGTGAGCGCGCTCATGAGGCGGAGGCCCTCGAAGCGTCGTCGAGCCATTGCGGTTCGGCGAGCACAGCGTCCGCATTCTCTGCCCAGGAGCTTGTCGCGCTCATGCCGTCGGCGCGTGCCGGGAGATCGACGATGGGGAGCGCGCAGCCCGAAGCGACGTGGGCGCGCTCCTTCGCGGCGAGGGCCGACCGCGCCTGTGCGTGCCTAACCAGTTCGCGCAGAGCCGGGACTTCGGGAAGTGCTTCAAAGGACAGTTCATTCGGCAGCGCTGCCACAGCTTCCTCGAGGCCTTCGTGGGGGCGCGCGGGGACGCGGTTGACGATCACTCGATCGACGCCGATGTCGATCTCGTTTCGTGCGCGTTCGACAAGTTCAAGTGTTTCGCGAACGGGCAGCTCTTCCGGCAAGGTCACCGGCAAAAGCAGCGTTCGCTCGCGGTCGTGCACCATGGCTTCGACCCAGCCCGCATGGCGCATGAGCGGGCCCGCGCGGACGGCGGATTGAACGACACGCGGGACATCGAGAAAGGTGAGTCCGTGCCCGGTCGCCGGTGCATCGACCACGATCAGATCGTATTCGGGGCGCCCGCGCGCATCGGTCTTCTGCTCGAGGTGCCAAATCTTTCCGAGGATGATCAGCTCGCGCCAACCGGGCGCCGCTTCGAGGAGCTGTCGAAACGCTTCCGTGGCGAGCAGCCGATCGGTGACGAGTCCAAGTCCGGTTTGGAGTCGCACGTAATCGGCGAGCGCTTCGTGAGGGTCGATGCGCAAAGCGTGGAGTCCCGGCCTCAAGGTGCGGCCCTGGTATCCGAGCGGAGCCGGGTCGGTCTCGAAGCGAGCCGCGGCAGACTCGACGCTCGCGGTCTCAGCAAGGAGGACGCGGCGGCCAGCCTGGCGTGCGGCTTCCGCGACAGCGCAGGCGACGGTGGTCTTCCCGACGCCGCCCTTGCCGGTGACGATGATCAATCGGTGATCGAGCAGACTTCTCACGCGGTGGTCTCCGCGTGCTTGGGCTCGTGATGGATCTGGAAGAGGGGAAAACCCGTCATTGGTATCAGGGAGTCTAGCTCCCTAATGCGCAAGAGGTCGCAGGAGGGGCCTTGTTGGCGCTCATCGGCCGGGCTCAAGGTGTGTGCGAATGAAGCCGAAGAATTCGGATGTACAAGTGTTTTTCGCGTCGTCTAGCGTCCGGGAGATCGACTCTCCGAGATGTGGCACGCGTCGCTCGGAGACATCGCTTTGATCGTCACATGCGGTGAATGCTCGACCAGCTTTCAGCTCGACGAATCGCGGATCCCACCGGAGGGCGCGCGCGTGCGCTGCTCGCGGTGTAAGCACGCTTTCTTCTTGCCCAATCCGACGACCAGCCAGACCGACGCGGTGCACTCGATTGCCCAGGAGGCGGCGACGGATCCGACCCTGGGAATGCCCAATGCCGCGGAAGATCTGACCGCGGGTGGCCCGGAAGATCCCAACGCCACGACCTGGGATGGTCTCGGCGGAGAGGACCCCAACGCCGCGACTTTCGGTGGGGCCGCTCCCGCGGATGTCCCGGCGGCCTCAGCCCCGGCGATGGATCCGCCGGCCGCTGCGCCTGCGGTCGCTGTTGAGCCGGAACTCGATGAGGAAGATTGGCAGTTCTCGGAAGAAATTCGCAACGAAGGCGATGACGTCGATGACGATCCGTCGGATCTCGAAGGCGAACTCGGCTCGGATTTCATCGCGGGTCTGGACGACGACTTTTCCGACCCGGATCTCGACCTCAATGGACAGAGTGCCGGCGGTGACTCGAGCACCTTCGGCGAGGGCTATGACAGCTCGGCCCTCAACGCCGATACGGGTGCGGGGGGCATCGACGTCCCGCCGCCCGACGAACCCGAAATCGCGACGGTGGCGGCTGCCGACCCGACGGCTTCCTCGGGGCTTGAACTCGATGGGCCTCCCACCGCGGAACCGGTACGGGATGAGTCGAGCTTCGGCTCGGTCGACGACTTCTCGTCCCTGATGGAGGATGACGATGCGGGCGCTGCGCCCGATCTGAGCGGAGCGACCGGCGAACTCGGTGATGCGAGCGAACTGGATCGTCCCGATGATGTCGGCGTCGGTACGTATTCGGGTGAGGGGACTACCGACGATCTCGGTGACCCCGAGAGCTGGGATCTCGTCGGAAGCGACGCCCTCGCAGCGGATGCAAAGGTTGCCGACCTGGGCGCTGTGCCGGATCTGGCCACGGCTTTGCACGAAGAGGTCGACTCCGCCGAATTCTTCTCCGCCGAGACCGACGAGACGACGCGCGAGGAATTTGACCTCGCGACCTCCAGCTGGGCGACCGGTCCCGTCGGCCACGTGTTTCGTGCGGCGGGCTGGCTCGCGGCTGCCGCGGCAGTCTCGGCATTGGCATTCCTGGCGCTGCAGTCGGAATGGAATCGCTTCACCGCGCCGCCGGAACTCGTTTCCGCCTTCGGACTCGAAGCGCAGGCCACGGACTCAGGTTGGGTCGACACGAGTCGCGCTGGACCGGTGCTTCGCTTTCGCGGCGAGATCCGTAATCCATCGGGACAGGCGACTGCGCCGGGAATCGTTCAGCTCGCGCTGCTGGACGCCCGGGGTGTGAGACTCGCAGAGCCGATCATCAACGTCGGCGTCCCCCTCGACGAACGGGTTCTTCGGGAATCCGCCGCAGACGTGCTGCTCGAGCAGGCAGCAACGGCCTCGCGCCGCTTTAGTGCGCGCCCCCTGGCCGCTGGGGAAACGCGTGCATTCGAGGCAGTTCTGCTGGAATCGGACCTGCCTTTCGAGGCCTCCCGATTCAAACTCGAACTCATCGACGCGGAAGCCGCCTCGTCGCCGGATCCCGCGATCTCGGCCCAGGCGGCAAAAAACGCTGAGTCCGGACAGGAATCCAACCTGCCCGACGCCTCGGCGTCGGCTTCGCTGGCCTCAGCGGATCAGCTCGGGGCGTCGTCGCCCTGATCGACCTTGTCCTTCTCAGGCGTCACGTCGATCTCGTCCTCTCCGGAGATACCCGCCTTGAAGTTCTTGATCGCCTTACCGAAGCCGGAACCGATCTCCGGGAGCCTGCGTGCTCCGAAGAGCACGACGACGATCACAAGGATGATCCCGAGCTCCATGGGTCCCATTCCGAACATCGGATCCTCCGCGCGCGCAAAGATGGCGCGATCCGGCGGGATGTTGCCGCCGGGGCGAGATTCGGTCAAGCGCAACCGATCGCAGCACTCAACAGGTCGCTTTCCGGACCTTTTCGGGCACGCACATCCAAGTCAGGCCGTGCGACCCTTCCCGGGCCTCGCCCGATTCTCCCTATTCTCCTTCAGAGGTTAGACTCGTCCCCATGCCCCTATTCAAGGCTTACGATATCCGCGGGATCGTTCCCGATGAACTCGACGCAACCAAGGCCTATGCCATCGGTCGCGCGATCGCCGCATTCATGGAATCCGGGCCGATCGCGGTCGGCTGTGATGCGCGCGTCCACTCTCCCGAGCTGACGACCGCACTGATCGACGGGATTCGGGACGAGGGGCTCGATGTGCTCGACCTGGGCCTCGTGGCGACGCCGATGCTCTACTTCGGAGTGGAACAACTCGGCGCGAATGCCGGGGTCATGGTCACGGCCTCGCACAACCCCGGTGAATACAACGGCTTCAAGATCTGCCGCGCCCATGCGGTGCCGGTCGGTGAAGCGAGTGGACTGAAAGAGATCGAGGCGCTCGTGCCCGTGCGGGAGAACGCCGAGAAGGCGATCACCCGGGGTGGGGTGAGCGAACACAACGTGGTCGAAGGCTACGGTGTACACGCGCTTTCGGTCGGTGAACATCGGCCGCCGCTCAAGGTCGCGATCGACTGCGGGAACGGTATGGCCTCCGCTGGTCTCGGGCCCGTCCTCGACGCGCTTCCGATCGATGTGATTCCGCTCTATTTCGAGCCCGACGGCACGTTCCCGAACCACGAAGCGGATCCGCTCAAGGTCGAGAACCTGCAGGATGTCGCCGACGCGGTTCGCCGCGAAGGGGCAGATCTCGGCGTGGCTTTCGATGGCGACGGCGACCGCGCCGTTTTTGTTGACGAATCAGGGACGCCGATCTCAGCGGACCTCGCGACGGCTTTGATCGCGCGGCGAATGCTGGCACGAGAGGCCGGCGCTCGCGTGCTCTACGACCTTCGCTCGAGTCGCATCGTCGCGGAAGAAGTCGAACGCGCCGGCGGTGAGGCGGGCATGTGCCGCGTTGGGCATTCCTTCGTGAAGGCGCAGATGCGGGAAGAGGGCGCGATCTTCGCTGGAGAACTCTCGGGCCATCTCTACTTCCGTTTCTCGAAGGATCTGATCGCCGACGACGGAACCGCGGCGCTGGTTGCCATGCTCGACGTGCTAGGTGCGGAAGGGCGGCCGCTCTCGGAGTTGGTCAACCCCTTGCGGTGTTATGCGGCGAGCGGCGAGATCAATAGCCGCGTCGCGGATACGGATCACGTGATCGAAACGATCGCGAGCGAGCATGCGGCCGCACCCGTGGTGTCGCGCCTCGACGGACTGCTCGTGCGGTACGACACGTGGTGGTTCAACATTCGGGCATCGAACACGGAGCCCGTCCTGCGCCTCAATCTCGAAGCCGACGACGAGGCCGAAATGGAGACGCGTCGCGACGAGATTCTGGGCCGGATCAAGGCGCTCGGCGCCGGTGACTGATTCTTGAGCCGGACCCCGGGATTGATTCGCGGCGTTCGCCTTCTGCCAGAGGGGTTCGCCCTACTGCGTCAGGAGCGGTCGCTCTGGGCCCTCGCCTCGGTTCCGGTGGGTCTCGCGATCATCGCCGTCGGCACGGTCGGGACGCTCTTCGCCCTGCAGGTGGACGAGATTCACGCCGTGTTTCGTGCGGCCTTGCCGACGCTCACGGCAGATGCCTGGTGGACCTGGCTTTGGGTGGGACCCGGAAAGGCCATCCTCTTCCTGGTCGGCTGGCTCGCCGTGGCCCTGTCGTTCGCGGTTTCCCTCGTGGGCGGCCTGCTGATCGCGAATCTTGTGAGCGCGCCCTTTCTGGACGTCTTGTCACAGCGGGTCGAAGAGATTGTGACGGGTCGGCCTGCGGTCGACACCGGCGCGGAGGAAGGGATCGCGATGTCTGCGCTTCGCAGTTTCGGCGCCGAGCTTCAGCGCCTCGCGTTTCTCTTCGTGATTTGGATCAGCCTAACGATGCTCGGCTTCGTGATTCCCGGAGCCCACTTCGTGACGGGCCCACTGCTGATCGCCCTGACGGTTCTCTTTCTGCCGCTCGATTACGCGGGGTACGCCCTCGACCGGCGCTCGGTCGGATTCGGCGATCGTCGCCGATGGCTGCGGGAGCATCTGTCGATCATGGTCGGCTTTGGTGGAGTCGCCTTCGCATCCTGCCTGGTTCCCGGGCTGAACCTGGTCGTCCTGCCTTCGCTCGTGACCGGCGGAACGCTCTTGGTTCTGCGCGCGAGGCCGGAAGCACTGCGCTCGGGACCCGCCGACCTCGACTGAGTTTTTTCGCAGCGGAGCGGCGAAGCGTCGGCGCGAAAGAACTAGTTCAAGCGGTCGGCTTCACCGAGTGCCTCGTCCAGGAAAGCGAGGATCGCGCCCCGTCGCCCGGCTTCGTCCTTGTCGAGGGCTTGCTGGAGCGGTGTCGTGTTGTCGTCCGCGAGTCGGAAGCTGCCGGGAGCACTCTGGGCGAGCGCGCTCACGCGCTCGTTCTCGACGGCATCGCCGGATTCGATCGCGAGCAAGAGAGGCCGGTTGGAGCTCCACGCGGCCGCTCTTTCTAGGAGTCCTGCCGGGTCGAGCTCCCCGCCGTGGGGCATCGGCCCGACTTCGCCCGTGATGACCATCGCCCGAAGTCCCGGCGTCACAGGGGCCGCCCAGATCGCGGCGGCGGCACCGATCCCCTGCCCCGCGAACGCGATTCGTTCCCCGTCGATCTCGGGAAGCGCCGCGATCGCCTCGGCACAGCGCGAGACATCGGACGTCGATTGCCGCGCGAATTCCTGAAGCAGCGCTCCGGAGTCCGCATCGAGGACCTCGCCGCGAACCAGCGCTCGATAGCCGTCGAAGAGGCGCTCGCTCAGCTTGGGGCTCGCGCGGCGGCCATGCAGCGGTAGGTCGATGCGGGCGACGGCGTAGCCCTCGCGCACAGCGTCTGCGCCGAAGTCGAGTTCTGCGTTGTCGGCGCTCGACCCGGTTCCGTGGAGAAGGATCAGGAGCGGAGCGGACGACGCCTCCGGCAGATGGAGTTGGCCACAGACGAAATCGCCCCGGGAGACGAACTCGAGTTGCTTACCCGTGAGACCCGCCCAGGCGCCTCCGGATTCTGCAGGCCGCAAGTCAGCGGCGGCAGGAGCCTCGGCATGCGGGCGATAGAGCGGAATCGAATCGGGAGAGGGTGTCGCAGGCATGGCCGCGACCTTAGCAGCCCTACTTGAACAACAATTTCCGCGTGCGGTAGAGACCCGACTTCACCGAGTCCTCCGACTTCGAGAGCGTCTCGGCGATCTCGGCGATGGGACGCGACTCGAGGTGATGCATCTCGAAGAGCTGACGCTGGTCCGCGCTCATCTCATTCTCGATCACGTGGGTGATCTGCTCGGCGCGCTCGGCCATCTCGTAGTGCTCGAGAGGGGTGGCTTCGCCCGTTCCGCCAGCGGTCAGGCTGGTGTAGGAGACGTCGTCGTCTTCTTCAAAGAGCGGAACGGTGGGGTGGCGCTTGCGGCGGAATCGCGCGGCGAGGGTGCGACGCGTGAGGCCGAAGATCCACGCCGCGAATGGTGCTTCGCCGCGGAAGGAGTCGAGGGACGAGAAGATGTTGATGAACACCTCCTGGGTGACTTCCTCTGTGTCGGCGCGATTGTTGAGGCGCTTGTCGAGGAAGGCGTAGACTCGCTTGAAGTAGCGCTGGTAGATTTCATCGAAGGCTTCGCGATCACCGGCGCGGACACGGTCGACCAGAAGCTCGTCGGATTCCTTGGCGCCTTTCTTGGCGGGCGTCTTGCCGGATAGGGGCGCTTTCGCCGAAACGGAATTCGACAGGTCCGAGGCGTTCGGTGCACCAGAAAAACTGGGCGCCGCCATCCTTTTGTCAGAAGTCGTGTCCGAAGTTTTGAGAGCGGTGTCGAGACCGCTTGAGCTGCCGCTTGTCCTGCTGCTGATCGTCAAAGCCGAATCCTTCGAATTCCATCATTCCGGCAGTTCAACCGGGTTTCCCCGCTCAAATCGCCGCGAATTCTGTGGTAGCCCCGGTCTCCCAGATAGAACCGGAGGCTCCCCCCATTAGGGTTGTTGCCCTGATGCGCGGCGGGGTGTCAAAATTTGTCACCGATGACGAAAATTGGCAGCGCCGAGGGGTGAATTCCCGAAGGGGAGGGATTCATCGCATTGATGATGCAGCGTCAGCTCAGAGAGCCGGAATCTCGAGGGCCACTTCGGCACGATCGCCGTGGGTCGCGTCCAGCGAGAGCGTCGCCGCGCAAGAGATCGGGAGGCCCCTAAGGGTCCTCAGGCGCTGCCATTGCGCGGCGGCTCGGCCTGAAGGTCGGCATCGGTGAGCCCGGTTCGAAAGGCCGAGGGGCTCGGCGGATCGGTCAGTGTCGTGAGAGGCCCCGCCAGGGTGGAGGGTGCGTGGTCCGGCTCTGAGTGGGGGCGTCGATCGATGGTGGCAGGTCCCCGTTTGACCGGCTCGAGCAGCAGCGTCAGCTGGCCCTGCGTCTTCATGCATCGGTAGCGTTGGAGCTCGATCTGGGCGCCCCGGATCGACTCGGCCGCGCTGATCGTTTCGGTGTCGAAGTCGACGGCGAAGAGGACCGCGCGGGGAGCCGCGTTCGGGAGTAACCCGAGTTCGGGGGCGAGCTTGGCGAGGTCGAGGGCTCGGCGGGTAAGCCAGGCGGTGTCTGCGAGTCCCTGAACAAGGACTCGCGCACCCGAGGCGGGGCCGCCCTCAGCGGCAATTCGAACGCTGACAAGTTCGCCATTCGAGCCGACTGCCAGCAGGTCGATTGCGGTCGACTCCGCCAGGAAATCCTCCGCGATGACCCGCAGCGCGGGGGCCGAGTTGCGCAGCGCATGGCGAAGCGCGCGGCGCAGCGAAGCGGGCTCGACGCGTCCTGTCCATTCGAGATCAGCCAAGGACCCGACTCCGCGCGTCTTCATAGAGCAGACGCGCCACGTCCATCAGCGCACGGGCGGCGGGCGCTTGAGGGTGGGCGAGGCCGATCGGGCGCTGGGCGGCGATCGCGCGGTACACATGCAGGTCATCGACCAGGAGTCCGTACGAAATCAGGAAGAGCCCGAGGTCGGTCTGGGCGCGTCGGGCCAGAATTTCGTAGGCCGAACGGGCCTCGGCGATCGACTGGACGCCGTGTAGGGTCACGCCGATTTCGATCTTCGGATGCCGCGCGAGCAATCGAGCGCAGAGTGAGAGGGATTCATCGAGCTCGCGATCCGACGATCCGCTCAGCATCAGAACCCAGCGCAGCACATCGGGAAGTTCGTCTTGCGCTTCGAGCCACGCCGGAGGAATCCGGACGAAGATGATTCCGCCGCGAGGGGGCTGGCCGGCGCGCTGTTGGGTCCGCTGTTGGGTCCGCTGTTGGGCCCGCTGTTGGGCAAGGTCTGCCGCCGCCTCGTAGAGACCGCGTAGGTCTTTTGCGGGGCAGAAGAGCAGCTCGGTTCCGAGTGGGCCGATGCCCGCTTCGGGCCAGAGAGGAGATCCGCGATCTTCCTCCGGCGCCAGAATGACCGTCGTGCCGCCGAGGCGCGCGGTTTCGATCGCGAGGTTCCAGGCGAGGGCCGCGCGCACGACATCGCGGTCCCCGATTGCGAGACCGAGCACAGGAAGCGGCGGAACGATCCCTTCGGCAGGACGGCGATCCTGGGCATCTTCGCCCGTCCGCCCGAGATCTCGACGACGCGGCGTCGGGGATGGAGACGCGTCTCCCGCGGCAGGACTCTCCTCGAGTTCCGGCAGGAAGTAATGCAAGACATCAGCGAGATCGCGCGGCACGGCGTCCCTCGAAAGGTCCTCGGTCGACAGCAAGGGGAGAGGGGGAGGGCGACGACCGGGAAACGCCCTCTCCAGCGCAGCAGCTAGCGAACTTGAAGGATCGAATTCGGCTGGCCCGTGGGCCCTGGGGCCGATTGCGGGTTGCCGGGATCTTCCCGCCACTCGCCATCGACGACATACCGATACTGATAGGTTCCGGGCTCAAGCGTGAGGACCTTCGTCCAGACCCGCTCCTGACCCTCCGACGCGATCAGCGATCGCACGCCACGGTCGGGGACCCAGCCATTGAAATCGCCGGCGATGCGGACGTCGCCCGCGCTCGAATCCTTGAAGCGAACGACGACTTCGCGCGGCGGCCCGGCAGCCACTTCCAGCTTCTCCTCTTCGAGGGAGGGCGGGCGTTGTCCCAGCTGGTCGGGCGGTGACGCGGCGAGTTCGAGCGCGACGGAGGCGTAGTCGAGGGCGCCATTCGCGGAAGGGGCGTAGAGCGAGATTGGTAGGCCCGCTCGCGCGGCCTCGCGAAGCTTCACGTTCAGTCGGATCACCGAGTCGAAGCAGAGCTCCTTGAAGAGCTCACGGATGTCGCCAAGGGTTTGCCGGGCGTAGCGGGTGCGTCCGTCGTAGAGCGTCGGCAGGACGCGCACGTGGAGTTCGTGGCCGATGCGATCGGAGAGCAGGCTGATCGTCTCGAGCAGCTTCTGGACGCCGTCGATGGCGAAGAAGCTGGTCTCGAGGGGAACGATGACTTCGCTTGCGGCGCGAAGGGCGTTGAAGGTGAGCAGGCCGACGTTCGGGGGGCAGTCGATCAGCACGTAATCGTAGAGCGGGGGCAGACTGTCGATTGCGGCAGAGAGGCGCTCGGTGCGGGCGTCGTGGCGCTCGGTGGCGAGCTTCTGCTCGAGGGCGGAGAGCACGATGCTCGACGGGGCGATGTCGATCTGGTCCGAGACATCGATGATCACCGAGTCCAGGCGATTGGCGCCCCCCGGTTCGATCAGCACCTCGTAGAGATTGACCTCGAGGTCGTCGGGCTCAAGGCCGACCGCGAGCGTCGCGTGGGCCTGGGGGTCCATGTCGACGATGAGCACGCGATGGCCATCGGCGGCAAGCGCCCCTGCAAGGTTCACGGTGGATGTGGTCTTCCCACATCCGCCTTTCTGATTCACGATCGCGATGACTCGCATAACGTCCCCCCCGAAACGTTTCACCGCATCCTTGAATGCCCCTGAAGCAGAGGCTGGATACGATTCTCGTGCGGTCGGATTTGACACCGACCTCCCGCGATACCGGTCAGGTACCGCGTCTTCAATCTTCTTCTCCGACCTTTCGACCGCAGACACCCCAACGGACCGAAATCCGCGGGGTGCGTGTTCGTAGCACGCTCAGAGGGGCTAGCTCGTGCTCAGCCCGTCTGACTGAAATCTTTTGCGCTCTTTCGTTCACTTCCGGGCGCCGCCGGTCGAGGACCGGGCTTCGCAGGAAGCGGGATTTCTGAATGTTCGAGTGAATCCGCACCGGTCGTGACCGGGGCGAGGCCGGAGTTCGTCTCGGGCGTCGCCTCTGCCGCGACCTGACTGCCGGCAGAGCGATAAGAAGACACTTCGCGTTCGAACGCAGCGACTTCGAAGACCCACTCCTGTCCGGAGACGGCTTCGAAGACCGTGTCATCGCGGAAGACCAGGACGACGTCGCCGGTCGCCACGAGGACGAGTTCGGAAAGCGGTCGGCCGACCTGGGGCAGCAGTTCCTGGAGCGCGCGAACACTCTTGCGGATCTTCTGGACCGAAACGCCAGCGTCGATCAGGCGCTTGGTCGCCTTCAGGGCAACGAGGTCATCGAAGCTGTAGCGATGATGTCCGCCGGGTGTTCGTTGGGACGGCTCGATCAAGCCGGTCTTGGCCCAATACTGAAGCTGGCGTCGGGAGAGGTCGAGAAGGTCGACCACCTCGCGCGTCTTGAACTGCGACCGGACGACGTCCGACTGATTCCACTCATCCCTACGCTGCGACAACCTGCCCCCCTGTACACGGCGACCCTCGCTAGGCGGGGCGCCGGAAACCTCTGCTCGATCGCTCGTCCCCCGGTTTTCCGGGATGCAGTGCCCCAGGCTGGCGGCCTATGGGCATCGGTTTATTTCTACGGGGGGTGTGTTCGAGTGGTGTGATCTCCGGGGCGAACCCGGCAATCGGTACGAACTCCCAGAGTAAATGAGTGGGTCGGTCCCAAGTCAAGCCAAAAGGGCGGGGATTTGTCGCGATGAGGGTGAAAAAGTGTTCTCACGTCGGGCGTGTTCCCTAGACGGCGCCTTGTCGGAAAAGCGTTGCGGTCCGCCCTCGTGACGTGGGCCTGACCCCTGGTAAGGTCAATGACTCATGGCAGACGACACGAAACAAGGCGCGCCCACGTCCACCTCCGTTGATGATCTCGCGGACGGCGCATCCGAACCCGCCCAAAATCCCCGTGGGGCAACTGGGTCCACCTCCGCCACGTCGCTCGCGATGTCGCGCTTCGCGCGCGGAGGCGACGAGCCAGCGGAGCTTGAGGAAGAGGATCTCGAAGAGCAGACCGCGAGTCTCGATCGCGTTCGGATCGATGACCAGGGAATGCTTCGCCCCTTTATGCGCGGGATCCTGGTTCACTCGCTCACCGAGCAGGGCGTCCCGTTCGAGGATGCCTACGAGGTCGCGCAGGCGGTCTGGAAGCGGATCCGCGGCCGGGGGCAGGTGACCCGCGTTGAGCTCCGGGCAATCGTGACCGAGGTCTCGGAGTCTGTTCTCGAAGACGTCCATCGAACCGCGCTGACCGGTGTCGACGACTCGCTCGACGTGCTCGGCAAGGACGGTCGCTGGCCCTTCAATCAAGCGCGGCTCCAGCAATCCGTGTTGGCGGCGGGGTTGAAGCCCCTGCAGGCCTTCG
>Ga0316208_1001711_pt1 | contig 19804 bp, 19 predicted proteins | sample 3monopyrite_MG_FD_204944 | JGI IMG/M metagenome (GOLD analysis project Ga0316208, IMG submission 204944) | Microbial mat bacterial communities from mineral coupon in-situ incubated in ocean water Damariscotta River, Maine, United States -... | ecosystem: Environmental > Aquatic > Marine >...
CTCGATACTGGCTGATCCAGTTGTAGAGACTGGGCTCATTAATACCCAGATCTCTTGCTACTTGTGCCTGGCTCTTTTCGCTTGATAGCGCTAAGCGCACTGCATCAAGCTTAAATTCTGTTGTATACTTTCTGTTACCCATTTTGGACACCTCATTTCTGTTAGTTTAGCTTAGAAATTCATGTCCGTTAAATGGGGTACAGCTCATTACACCACCAATCCATTCATAATAGGCATGTATGATTTATGAACCACGTTATATGGAACTATTACTTATCTTTAGCTCTGGTATAAACGTAACAAAACGTCCACCCCATTCAGAAATATATGACAACTGGCTTTCAATTTCTTCTCGCAAGTTCCATGGTAGAATAATTATAAAATCCGGTTTACTCTCACGAATTTTCTCTTCTGACACTATGGGTATATGGCTACCGGGCAAATACATCCCTTGCTTATGATGAGAACCATCAACCGCGTACTCAATGAGATCTGTACCTTTAATACCACAATAATTTAAAAAGGTGTTACCTTTAGCTGCAGCGCCATAAGCTATAACCTTTAAATCATTACGTTTTTGTTCGTTTAAAAAATCTAAAGCTTCCATTCGAATATGATCAGTATTTTGTTGTATGCCAAGATAACCACTACTTTCACGTAGACCAGCATCAATCTCTCTGTTTTCCAAGTTATCAACAGATGTCTCTACTGGTAAATTAGTATTCCCTTCATGCCGTATAAAAATACGCAAGGATCCGCCATGAGTAGGGACCTCTTCTACATCATATATAGTAAGCTTGTGCGCTGCGAATATTTTTCGTACAGCTGTTAACGATAAATAACTAAAATGTTCATGATAGATCGTATCAAATTGATTAAAGTTAATTAGATTCAGTAAGTGAGGAAATTCAAAAGTCAATGTCCCTGTAGGTTTCAATGCTAAAGCAAAACCTTCAATAAAGTCATTGATATCTGGCACATGTGCAAGTACATTATTTCCCAACATTAAATCACATTGGCCACGTTGCATAACTAGTTTTTTTGCTGTATCAACACCCCAAAATTTTTCCTCTGTTTCAATGCCCTTTTCCCTTGCAGCCGCTGCAGTACCAGCTGTAGGTTCAATACCTAAGCAAGGTATATCCATTTTTACAAAGTTTTGTAATAAATAACCATCATTTGAAGCAACCTCAACAACAAATGAATTATTATCAAGCTTTAAACGATCTGTTACCATTTCCACATAAGCTTTACTATGTGCAAGCCAGGATGAACTAAATGAAGAAAAATATGCATAATCCTGATCAAATATTTCGTTACTTTTCTTATATTCATCTACCTGAACTAGCCAGCATTTTTCACAGACATATACACTAAGAGGATAATATACCTCTGGCTCGTTTAACTGTTCAGTAGTTAAAAATGAATTTGATGGTGGAGCATTAACAAGATCTACAAATGGTAAACTTACAGGTTCAGAACAAAAACGACATTTCATGACAGTCTCTCTTTTAATTTGTGATTGTTACATAATTTAATATGTAATAATTTGATATATTATAAATTTATATTTTTTCAGCTACACAATGCCAGCCAAAACAAGCATGATTGTATGCTCGTTTGCTACCACGAAGTTTGAAATACATAACACTTAATAAACTGTATAAGTAAGCAAGCGGCCAGATTCTATTACCAAGCTCACGTTCCATACTGCCAAGACGAGTGATCTCTTGTTCGACATATGAAAACCAATCACCATTTGGAGTAAGTTCTATAATTTTAAAACCTCGTTTCTTAAGATGATACTCATACCAGTAGCGTGAAAACCCACTACTATAATAATAAGGCGCCATATGCACAATTGATGCAAAAGGTGCAGTAAGAATTAGTTTACCGCCAGGTTTTAAAAGTCGTGCAAATTCATCCAACACATGAGTTGGTTCTGGAATATGCTCAAGAACTTCACTACAAAGAATAGAATCAAAACTCTCATCAACTGCAGGTATATTACAAATATCACTAACTAAATCTATTTTACTGGTATCCCAAGATTTGTTTTGCAAGCCATCACTGATAGTTGCATTCTGAACACCTTTGTACTCACAAAAGTCTTGCGCGACATAATTAAGATGCTTACAGTATTTTTTATTTTTTAACTCACCTGCACCAGCATCAAGTATTCTAGTACCATCAGGCAGATTGGAAATAATTTTTTTAAGCCATGACTGACGATTATTTTCATTAATGTTTTTAGTAAACAAATTAAATTCCTTTATTAAAGTATGATTAAAAATAATCCTTAGGAACTTTACACTCTATTCCCTCAAATGACATATCTAAATGAGTAAGATTTTTATCTTTATCTGATAAATCTAAAGCTTCTAAAGGCCATTTAATATCTAAATTTGGGCTATCATAATAGATGCCTCTGTCATAATCTGGTGCATAAAATTCTGTGTGTAAATATAACATCTGGCAGTCATCTTCAAGCGTTTGAAAGCCATGTGCAAAACCTTTGGGTATATACACCATGTTCATTTTTGCAGAGTCAAGTAAAACTGAATGATACTGACCAAAAGTTGAAGAGCCTTTTCTTAAATCCACCATTACGTCAAACACGCGCCCAGAAATACAACGTACGATTTTATCTTCCGCATAAGGTGGGGATTGGTAATGTAGCCCCCTAATTGTGCCCATTTTTTTTGTGAATGATGAGTTAACTTGTTGTATTTGGCGATTGTGATTCAAGCTTAACAATTCTTTTTGACAAAATAATCTGGCAAACCAGCCTCTATCATCTTCATGTTTAGCACATGTGATTTCTGCTGCACCTTTTAAAGGTAACGGGTGTATTTCCATAATATTTTATCTATAACTAAGATTCTTGTTGAATTAAACTCTATAACAAAAAAATCAAGATTCTATTGTTACAGATAAAATTCTACCTTAATGTAATTAGATTAAGCTCCGGGTAAATTAAAAAAAGAACAACGGTAACATCATTAAATACTTTGATTTATTTTCTTCATGCATTCCAACATGAGTCGAATATTAATAAAGCTACCTGAAGCGTCATCGAAGCCTTTCTCTCCGGTAATATATTTTTGTATAAAGTTTTTGATATAAACCGTAAACGGATCATCGACTTCTACTTTTTTATTGATATTGGTATTTTCAATGTAAACTCTATACGTTTTTCCATTTCCTTCTTGTACGCGTTGAAAATGCTTATCATCAAAATAAAAACTTAAATATTTTGGGCCGTCAGGATCTTCTCGAAAATCAAATTCAACAACTTTCCCAGCATAGTTAAATGTACATTGAAAATGGTTCTGGTTAACATTAAATGAAAAACCATCTATTTGATGCTTACCTAATATTCTAAGTAAAACTGAAAACCCATGAGGCATTAAATCTAATGCAATATCTTTACCTTCATACTTACCCTGAGTATAGAACTGAAAAGTAAATTTTTGATAATCTTTTTGCTCTCCAAAATAATCAGTAATCGCATCAATAAAAATAGTGTTACTTGTGTTTACAATTAACTTTCTATTTTTATGGTTTTCTAATAAATTTATTTTATTTTCAATCTCACGTAATGACAAACCTTGATCCCAATACAATGGTTTTTCGCAAAATACTGGCACCCCTTTTTCAAAGCATTTTAATATTTGTTCAAAATGAAGTGATGGTGGTGTACATATGCTAACTGCATCAGGATGTCGTTCTAAAACATCATTTATACTAGTATATCCTTTGGTTATTATACCGTATGATTTTTCTAGATCTACACACGCACTTATGGCGCTTCCTTCATTAGAAGCTAGCACACAATCAACATTAGCACCTAAAGCGTTAAATATTCTAGCGTGTACTTTGCCAATACCTCGTACGCCTAATATTGCTATATTTGGTTTATGCAAAATGGTTTTAAGGATCTAATGGAATTGGAACAGTTTCTTGTTCTGACCATTTCGATATATTTTCATCTGTTATCTTATTAAATTCAACATTGAAAACACCACTAGTTTTAACGCCCGAATTAACCACATGCTCTTTTCTATCACACCTACAACTCGCATCAGCCATTTTTTTACTATATTCACTAAAATATTCGTGAATATTTTCAGCATTATAATTATAAAAGAGTTCCCAGAACCCATTCTTACTTAGATCGCCTAGTGCCATACTACGAAAATTTGGTGAACTAGATTGAGAACAGTGATATAACCAACCATCAAAACCTACTGTTGGGTATGTCCAACGAGCAATACAAGGTAATGTACGAGGCTTATAAAATATTCCATGTTCACTATCAGCATCAATAAGCAAAATTGGGCAATCGGCAGTATTATGTTTTTCTATTATTGGACGTAGCAAATTGCTGTACTGCTCTTTTTCATCTACTGAAGGAATAATTCCATCACCTGTTTCAAAATCACGTGGTGGTTGTGCAAAAGTAAACCGTAGTAAGTTTGCTCCCGCCGACTTAAAATCTTTAATAAAAGCTTCAACTTCTTCAGGAGTGTTATTATGCCCTTCAATTAAATATGTAACGCTTATATCAAAGGCTTTACCACTTTCAACTCTAGCTTTCCCCATATTTTGAACATTTTTCAAAACTTTATCATAAATTTTTGCTTTGCTTTTCACCGCATGCACTGCGTTATAAACTTCTACAGAACCAGCGTCAACACTTACACTTACGTAACTGTCTTTAACAATATCTTCGCGTGACAGCAAATTAATGAATCTCTCGCTGACTTTTAGAGCCTTTGTATTAAATCCAAATATTTGTCCTCGATTAATGACAAGCTCTAATAGATCATCAATATATGACGAATTTAAAGGATCCGTTGCATAACCTGCAAAAATGATTTTTTTAACACCACCATCTGCAATTTCTTCTAAGACTTTTAAGCAACGTTCTTTATCAAAACGATCGCCAGTATCTTCAGCAGAAGCACCATAACAATATGGACAGTCTAGCCAACATATCTTTTTACCTCGTGGTGGTGGCTGAATTTCAACTTGATACGGTATAATAGTCTTATTCAATACCTGTAATTTAAATTCATCATAATCAGGAATATATTGTGTACCAAACTTATAACGTGAAACCAGAGTTTCATTTTTTTCTTTATCGATAACTTTATTCATAAACTATACCTTTGTCTTACTGACATCATTTTTTCTGGTTTCAGCTGCATACGAAGCCAAAAGATCTCGTGACATCATGGCTGAATTTGCATGTTTATTTAAATCTTCTGCATCATCAATTTCTAAATTAATAACTTGTAGATCTTTCTGTGTATCTATAGGAAACCACAAGCCATGAATTTCATAATGAGCTACGCGTTTTAAATTAATTAGTTTTTGATATACATTGGTTTCAAAGTCACCACACGTATTTAGATCAGCATAGTTCAAAGCATCTTTGTTAAGCCATGCTAAACCTGAGTTCACCAGCCCATACATACCCTTATGGCCATCGGAAACTAAATGCCGTACTTTTCTTTGACGATCAAACCCGTATATTTCATCATCTTTAACCATAATCAATCCCCATGAAGAAACAACTTCAACAGATGACAATGTTAAAAGCGCATTTTTTTCGCGATGGGTTTGATACATACCTTCAATATCAAAATCAAATATCGTATCACTATTAATAAGAAAAAAATCTTCATTCTCGGGTATTAAGTGCGCTATTTGATGTATCCTTTTAGCTATCGATGTATCCTCGCCAGTGTCAACGGCCAATATTTGACATCCCATACCTTTTGAAAGCTCATCAATATAGTCCTTTATCATTTCACCTTTATAGCCTAACGGAAAAATAAAATTGCGAAACCCTGCTTTATATAGAGTCCAAAAGGAGTACCAAAGAATTGGATGCCCATGAACATTCACCAATGCTTTAGGTGTCGTTTTAGATATAGAACCTAAACGACTGCCTCGACCACCGCACAGTATTACTGCCCAACGACCATCACATGCTGTGGTATTCATACGATATTCACCTCTATTATCATTTCCATAATAACCCGATTCAATTAATTACATCTTTTTAGATTTATAGTAAGTCATGACTTAATTACAACCAAAACAAATTATCATCCAGTCTCTTTTCTGCAATGTGTTTCTGAAGTACTTTTAATCTCATATATTGAGAGTTACGAAATTTACCATCCGCAAAACCCATTTCTTGCAAACCATCTCTAAGCTCAGAAATACTTTGAGCAAGTCCTACTGATGGCTGATGATTAGGCGCAATTTTCTCATACAAAGTAAAGTCAACTTTATATGATCTCTTATCGGGCATTGAATTTTCACTTATATAAACATCAACGTTTCCAAGAACATTAGCTACTTCATTAGCAATATCTTTTACTTGATAATTCCATTCATTTTTACCCACATTAACTGAAACTATTTCACTTTCTGCATCCACGTCTCTTTCAATAGACCATATCATAGAAGTAACCATATCTTTTACATCGATCAATGGCCGCCATGGTTTACCATCGCTTAAAATTTCAACTTTGCCTGTTGTAAGTGCGGATGCGACAAAATCATTGAGGACAAGATCTAAACGAAGCCGAGGTGACATCCCACAAGCAGTAGAATATCGAAGGTTAGTAACAACAAAATTATTATCCGCTAGCTTTGACAGCTCTTTTTCCATGAATACTTTTGATTTAGCATATGTTGTTAATGGATCTAATGTATCACTTTCTTTTTTTGCATTTCCACCAGTAGCACCATACATACTACAACTTGAAGCAAAAATAAATCGTTGACAACCTGCTCTCTTGGCAATTTCTGCAATTGCAACACTTGCAGTAGAATTAATTTCTTCTGTTATAGTTTTAAAAACATTACCTATGGGATCATTAGATATTGCAGCAAGATGCACTACAATATCAACACCATCCATTATATCAGTTGGGAAATTTCGAATATCTCCAAAATGTTGTTCATCAACATATACTTCGGGGAAACATTTTGCATTTGTCAACATATGCGCAAAAAAACCCGAATCGTAACCAATGATATAGCTTTCAGGATATTCTCTTCTTAATCTTTCAACTAATACAGGACCAATATAGCCTGTATTTCCAGTAATCAAAATTCTCACGGTATTTTCATCCTCATAGTTAAAGTTTTCAATCTATATAATTATTGACAATATGTTCTGCTATAGCAAACGAACTTGTAAATGCTGGCGAAACTGCATTTAATATATGTATAGTATTCTCATTTTTTTCAACAATAAAATCCATTTCAAGCTTACGTTGTTTTTTATTTACAAGCTGAGCTCTAATGCCTACTTTGTTACACTTTAAGAGGTCTTCACCTTTTAAATTGGGTACAAGCTTTTTCGCCGCTTCTATAAAATTACTTTTAAAAAAACGAAGTGATTCGTCACGCGTATATTTTCTAAAGCTTTGATTATTTTTCATGTACATCAAGGCCAGGTTGAAACCTACCGATAAACCATCCGTAATATCAATGCCTGACAACATAGAATAATGTTCGCGACCAAAAGCTGGAACTGCAGTTGGCCCAAAATAAACATCATTTGAAATTGTTTTTACACTGTGAACACCAAGGAATGGTACATTCAGATCAGGAACAGGATATATCAAACCATTAATTGTTAAATTGGACTTTTCTGACAACTTAAAATACGATCCTCTAAATGGAATCATAGTATAGTCAGTTCCAACCTGAAACAGGTGTGCTATCTTATCTGTAAACTGTCCCGTACAATTTATTAACGTACCATAATGATACTTTTCTCCATTATTTACAGCAACTGTATTTTTATCTGGGTTTGCATCTTTCATAATCGATTTACATTTTATTTTAACGCCAAGATTTTCAAGTTCAGTATAAAGATTTTTCAGAATAGCCAGAGGATCTATAACAGAAGTGTTAGGTGAATACAGTGCCCGACCAGTAGGTGTAAATGCTTCGGGCTCCAGCTCCTTAAGTTCTTTTAAATTTATAATCGATACACTGGCACCATTTACTTTTGCGCGAGAAAACAACAAATCTATTTGCGAGTCATCTTCGATCCCTGTTGGTAATATTACTTTGCCTATACGATTAATGGACAATCCATTAATATTACAATAAGAAGCCATTTTACTTGCTCCTTGCGCGCACAATTGTCCTTTTAATGAATTTTCCGGATAATATATACCTGAATGCAAAACTCCACTATTACGCCCACTACCATGAACACCTAAAGAGCTTTCTTTTTCTAAAATACAAATTGTTGATGCGGGATTTTTTTCAAAAATAGCCTTAGCAATAGTTAAGCCTATAATTCCACCCCCAACAATGATAAAATCAAATTTTTCTAACTTCATATATTTTAATTTCAAATTTATTTTATAAAAGCAATGTAAGTAAGCATCTACATTTAAAACCCAGCTATTACATTCTGTAACTTAAAGCCTTACATACAAAAAAATCACTAGGCATGTTCTATATACCAGTCAATGGCTTCAAGCATACCTTTATCAATGCGGTGACTTGGTTCATAACCCAATAAAGATTTTGCCTTATTGATGTTTGCTTGAGAATGCATTACATCGCCTGCGCGGAACTCTCTATAAATAGGTTTTTTTCTGGTTAACGTTGGAATTTTTTGTATTAAATTATCTTCTATTGTTTGATATAACTTATTCAAATCCGTCCGGTCATTAAGAGCAACATTATAAACCTGATCGATCGCCTCTTCTTTTTCAGTCATCGCCGCAAGTAAATTCATTTGTACAGCATTATCGATATAACAAAAATCCCTACTAGTTTCACCAGTACCATTTATAAATATATCTTCACCTTTCATTAATCCTGCCACCCATTTAGGTATTACAGCAGCATATGCACCATTCGGATTTTGGCGTTTACCAAAAATATTAAAATATCGAAGTCCAATTGATTTAAAGTTATATGTTTTTGCAAATACACATGCATAAAGTTCATTAACTACTTTAGTAACAGCATATGGGCTCAATGGGTTACCTATACGCTCTTCAACTTTAGGGAGATCGGGATGATCACCATATGTTGAACTTGAAGCCGCATAAACAAACCGTTTAACGCTTGCATCTTTTGCTGCAACCAGCATATTCAAAAAACCATCTATATTCGCTTTGTTAGTATGGATAGGGTTTTCAATTGATCTTGGAACCGAACCCAAAGCAGCTTGATGCAAAATAAAATCAATACCTTTACATGCTAAATGACAATCTTCTAGTTCTCTAATATCTCCCTCGATTAACTTAAAATTTTCTAAAGTTAATTCTAAGCCATCAGCTTCCAATCTATTTTTTGCGTCTTCTAATGCTTGATCAATATTATGCTGATAACCAGTTTCAAAATTATCTAAACCAACAACTTTTTGATTTAAAATTAAAAGTTTTTCTAACAGGTTCGAACCAATAAATCCAGCTACACCTGTAACCAGCCAAGTATATTGATTTGATTTTAAATGTTCCTGTAATTCTTCATACATCGTCATTATAACCTTCCATCAACTTCATTTTCAGATAATATATATTTAACATCATAGAGAATATGATTCGCTTTACCAAATTTTCTTAATGTAGCAACGTCCATTTTTTTAAATTCATCGTGTCCAACAGCAAGGATAATGGCATCATATTTTCCCGTTATTGGCATATCAACCGGAATAATATCGTATTCACGTTTGGCTTCAGATTTATCAATCCATGGGTCATAAACATCAATATTACAATTTACATTTTGTAACTCAGATATTAAATCAACAACGCGAGTATTTCGAAGGTCAGGACAATTCTCCTTGAATGTGAACCCCATTATTAGCACATTGGCATCAACAACATGAATACGTTTAATATTCATTAGTTTTGTAACCTGTTCTGCTACATAACTGCCCATACTATCATTCAAGCGACGTCCAGCTAAAATAATCTCAGGATGATAACCAACTTCGATAGCTTTATGAGTTAAATAATAGGGATCAACACCAATACAATGTCCTCCAACTAAACCCGGACGAAAAGGCAAAAAATTCCATTTACTACCCGCAGCCTTGAGAACGTCTTCTGTATCAATATTAAGTTTATTAAAGATTAGTGCTAACTCATTGATCAGGGCTATATTTATATCACGCTGCGTATTCTCTATAACTTTAGCGGCTTCTGCTACTTTTATACTGCTTGCTTTGTGTGTACCTGCAGTAATAATGCTGAGATAAAGCTTATCTATTTTTTCTGCAATCTCTGGAGTAGAACCTGAAGTAACTTTTTTTATCGTTGTAACCCGGTGTTCTTTGTCGCCTGGATTAATTCGTTCGGGGCTATAACCGCAATAGAAACCTTGATTAAATATCAAGTTTGAATATTGTTCCAAGATAGGCACGCAGACTTCTTCTGTTGCACCAGGGTAAACGGTTGATTCATATATAACGATATCCCCCTTACTTAATATTTTCCCTAGTGTTTCACTAGATTTAATCAAGGGCGTTAGATCTGGCCGTTTATACTTATCGATTGGTGTAGGCACCGTAACGATATAGATATTACAGTCTTGTATCTCACTAGTGCTTGTTGTGTAACTAAGAAGTGTTGCTTGCTTAAGCTCTTCTGGCTCAACTTCAAGCGTACTGTCTTCACATCGTTTAAGCTCTTCAACGCGACCTTCGTTAATATCAAAACCAATAGTTTCAAACTTCTTACCAAACTCAACCGCGAGAGGTAACCCAACATAACCAAGTCCAATTAAAGCTATTTTATTTTTCATATTCATTCGTTTTCATTATTAATAATATGAGTTATACCATTTCACAAAATTTTTCATTCCTGATTCAAGTGTTGTAGCTGGTTTGTAATCAAAATCTTTAATTAAATCATCTACATCAGCAAAAGTTCCTTCTACATCGCCCGCTTGTAATGGTAATAGTTCTTTTTCAGCCTCTTTGCCTAATGCCATTTCTAAAGCTGCAATATAATCCTTAAGTTCAACAGGATTATTATTACCAATATTATAAATACGCCAGGGAGCATAGCTGGTACCTGAATCAGGCTTTTCACCACTCCATTCTGGGTTAGGCGTAGCAGGGTTATCTAATACACGAATTAACCCCTCTACAATGTCATCAATATAGGTGAAATCTCGTCTGTGATTGCCATAATTAAACAGTTGAATAGGCTTATCATTAACAATGGCTTTTGCAAATTTTTGTAATGCCATATCAGGTCTATCCCATGGACCATAGACAGTAAAAAAACGTAATCCAGTTGTTGGGATTTGATATAAATGGCTATAGCTATGTGCCATCAATTCATTGGCTTTTTTCGTCGCAGCATAAAGACTTACAGGATGGTTTACATTATCATGTACTGAAAATGGCATTTTAGTATTACTCCCGTACACAGAACTTGATGATGCATAGACTAGGTGCTCAACTTTATTGTGCCTGCAACCTTCAAGAATATGACCAAAACCAACAAGATTTGAGTCAATATAAGCCATAGGGTTTTCTAATGAATAACGTACGCCTGCTTGTGCTGCTAAATTTACGACTCGATTAGGCTTATGTGTTTTAAATAATTCTTCTATGAAAGACCTGTCAGCCAGATCACCACGTATATGAGTATATTTTATATACTCCAATTGACGAGAAAGACGATCTTCTTTTAATTGTGGGTTATAGTAATCATTATGATTATCTATACCAATAACCTCATCCCCACGCTCTAACAATCGAAGACTTAAAGCTGAGCCAATAAAACCCGCAGCTCCTGTCACTAATACTTTCATTAACTTCGCCCTATTGAAATATAAGTAATATCTTGTTTTGTTAGCCTTTCTGGTTCAAATAAATTTCGACCATCAAAAATGACAGCTTGATTTAAACTTTGTTTAATCAATGTGAAATCAGGTGCGCGAAACTGTTGCCATTCAGTTACAATAATAAGCGCATCTGCCCCGTTTAAAGCTGAATTTTGCGTTCCCATTAAAATTAAACCATCATGTTGACCATAGATCCGTTGACACTCTTCCATGGCTTCAGGATCATAAGCCTGAACTATAGCACCTGCTTTCCAAAGCGCTTCCATTAAGACCCTGCTCGGTGCTTCTCGCATATCATCTGTATTAGGCTTAAAGCTTAAACCCCACAAGGCAAATTTTTTACCTTTAATTTCACCATTGTAGTGATTTTTTATCTTTTCAAATAACTTTTCTTTTTGTCGGTAGTTCACCGTCTCGACTGATTTCAAAATACTCGCATCATAACCAATTGAATCTGCTGTTTTGATTAAAGCCTGAACATCTTTTGGAAAGCAAGAACCACCATAACCACATCCAGGATAAATAAACTGGTAGCCTATACGGTTATCAGATCCTATCCCATGCCTAACAGCTTCTATATCTGCTCCCATTTTTTCAGCAATATTAGATATTTCATTCATAAAACTTATTTTAGTAGCAAGCATGCAATTAGCGGCATACTTAGTGAGCTCAGCACTTTTTATATCCATCACAATCATTCTGTCATGATTCCGGTTAAAAGGGGCATAAAGCTCTCGTAATTCTTCTGCCGCTACATCACTATCTGTTCCAATGATGATTCGATCTGGACGTTTACAGTCTTCAACAGCTGAACCTTCTTTCAAAAACTCCGGGTTGGAAACAACATGATAATTAAAGCTAACTTCACGTTGCTTTAAAATATCTGCAATTTTTTGATTAACTTTTTCAGCAGTGCCTACCGGAACAGTACTTTTATCAACAATAATTCCATCACCGTTCATGTGAGTAGCAATCGTGCTTGCAACAGAAAGAACATACTTGAGATCTGCAGATCCATCTTCATCAGGAGGCGTACCCACTGCAATAAACTGAATATTTCCATGCTCAACACCAATTTTTGCATCAATCGTAAAATCGAGTCGCCCAGTTTTATAGTTATCTTCTACAATAGGCGTCAAACCAGGTTCATAGATGGGTATAATTCCTTTTTTAAGATTTTCAATTTTAGTTTCATCAACATCAACACATATCACATGATGACCAGCATCAGCTAGAACAGCTGCCTGCACTAAACCAACGTATCCAACTCCAAATACTGTTACATTCATAAATTATAATTACCTATTTTTACGTGTATTGCTGCTTAATCCAATTTTGATACTCACCAGACATTACCGCTCGCCACAAGCTTTCATTCTTTAAATACCAGTCCACTGTCTTTGCTATACCTGTTTCAAAACTTTCTTGTGGCTTGTAGTCTAGTTCGTTATTGCTTTTATTTGGATCAATTGCATAACGGCGATCATGGCCTAAACGGTCTTTGACGTAAGTAATAAGTGTTTGAGATTTTTTCCCTTTGCAAACAGGTGTGTTGGGATATTGCTTTTTAAGCTCATCACTTTCATTTAATCTCCTATCTACTAAGTCACAGACTAAATTTACAATATCAATATTGGTCCACTCATTGATACCACCAATATTATAGGCTTCTCCTCTTCTCCCTTTACGGATAATAAGATCAATTCCTCTAGCATGATCGTCTACATATAGCCAATCACGAATTTGTTGGCCATCGCCATAAACGGGTAAGGCTTTGCTTTCTAATATATTTGTTATCACTAATGGGATGAGTTTTTCAGGGAACTGGTAAGGACCGTAGTTATTTGAGCAATTGGAAATATTGGTATTTAAACCATAAGTTTCTTGATAAGAGCGCACAAAAAAATCCGATGATGCTTTACTTGCAGCATACGGTGAATTTGGTGCATAGGGGGTATCTTCCCTAAACGCTGGATCATTTGGTTCTAATGTTCCATACACTTCATCAGTTGATACATGCTGGAATAAGTGTTCCATATCTGGGTTTTCATCAAGCCAATAAATTTTAGATGCTTTTAATAGCTCATGTGTGCCTTTTACATTGGTTTCTATAAATGCGTCTGGGCCTGTTATCGAACGATCAACATGTGACTCAGCAGCAAAGTGAACGATGGTATCAATTTTTTCTTCACGTAATAATTCGACGGTGTTTTCATAATCTAAAATATTTGCATGTACAAAACGAAAGTTCGGATTACCTTCTGCGGACTTTAAGTTTTCTAAATTACCCGCGTAAGTTAACGCATCTAATGCAACAACTCGATTATCTGGATATTCTTTTAACCAATAATGAACGAAGTTTGCACCGATGAAACCTGCGCCACCAGTGACAAGGAGGTTTTTTGGGCTGTAATGTTTGTTATCGTTCATTTTCATCACTATGCTGTTTTCTGGGCAATTTTAATTCTATTAACATTTGGTTTAGTGCTTCTTTCCAATTTGGCATTTCTATATCAAAAGTATTCTTTAATTTTGAGCAATCTAGCATTGAGTTAGCTGGTCTTGCTGCGGGTGTTGGGTATTCTGCTGTTGTAATTGCGTTAACCTTTATCTCTTTTTCAATCAACTCTTGTTCTTTTGCTTGCTTGAATATTTCTTTGGCAAACTCACACCAGTTTGTTTTTTCTGAACCGCAGTAATGATAGGTACCCCATTCTAGAGTTTTATGTTTTTGATATTGTTCCACTAATATTATTAGTGTTTCTGCAATATTCTTAGCAGGTGATGGCCCACCAAACTGATCAGCTACCATATTTAACTCATCGAGATCTTTTCCTAAACGCAATATTGTTTTTACAAAGTTATTGCCTTGTGCTCCGAAGACCCATGCAACACGTAAAATAATGTGCTTTGCTAATTCATCTCTAATGGCTTCTTCACCTTGCCATTTACTCACGCCATATACGCCTAATGGAGAAACTGCATCACTTTCTTGGTAATCATCTCCTTGGCTTCCATCAAAAACATAGTCTGTTGAGATATGTAGTAATGGAATATTTTTTTCTTTACAGGCCTTTGCTAAGTTTGCTACGCCATCACGATTGATTGCATAAGCAATATTTTGCTCTTCTTCAGCTTTATCAACTGCGGTATAAGCTGCTGCATTAATGACAAGAGCAGGTGCATTTGACTGAATATAACGCTTCACGTTTTCGAGCTCTGTTATATCGAGCTCATTTCGCCCAGCTGCAATAACAGCAAAACCCTGTGTATTTGCAACAGTTACTAATTCTTTGCCTATCTGACCTTGTGCGCCTGTTATTAAAATTTTCACAGTTACTTGGCTGCTTTTTTTTCATACTCAGTCATGAAGTTTTCATAAGCCGGTAATTTTTCAGTAGGTTGTTCTTTTAATAAGACATTATTTTTGTCTTTTTCTGACAATGCTATTTTTTCTTTAATATCGGATATAGGCCAGTCTATTGCTAAATCTGGATCATCCCAGGCAATACTTTGTTCTGATTCTGGGTGATAGTAATCAGTACATTTATAAATAAAATCAGCTGTTTCTGACAACACCACAAAACCATGCGCAAAACCTGCTGGAACATACATCATACGCATACTTTTTTCATTCAACTCTATGCCGTACCATTGACCAAACCTTGGTGAACCGACACGTACATCTACCGCAACATCATAAACACTGCCCGTTGCAACACGTACTAGCTTAGCTTGGGTATGTGTCATTTGATAATGCAAACCACGCAATACCCCCTGATTTGAACGTGAATGATTGTCTTGTACAAAATTCACATTAATCCCGACTTCCTTTAAAACATCATCACGAAAATTCTCAAGGAAGAAGCCACGTTTATCACCAAATAGCTTTGGTTCGATAACAACAACACCTGGTAAATGTGTTTCAATCACTTTCATTTTTAATTTACTTAAACCTGTCTTGTTTCAGAAATGACAGCAAATATTGCCCGTAACCACTTTTTAATAAATTTCCTGCCAACTTTTCAATTTGTTCCTTATTTATAAAACCTTTCATGAATGCTATTTCTTCTGGACAGGCAATTTTTAACCCTTGGCGTTCTTCCATAGTTTGAATAAAGTTTGAGGCTTGTAATAATGAAGCATGAGTTCCAGTATCTAACCATGCATAACCTCGCCCCATCAATTCGACATTTAAGTCACCTCGTTCCAAGTAAACTTTATTCACATCGGTTATTTCAAGCTCACCACGGTCAGAGGGTTTAATGTTTTTTGCTATTTCAATGACATCGTTATCGTAAAAATATAAACCTGTTACAGCATAATTACTTTTTGGTTTTTTTGGTTTTTCTTCGAGATCTACCGCATGCCCATTCGCATCAAAATCAACTACACCATAACGTTCAGGATCTTTAACGTAATAACCAAAAACACTTGCCCCGTTCTCTTTTTGCATAGCATTTTCAAGTAACTTATCCATGCCATGACCATAAAAAATATTATCGCCCAGTACCAAACTCACATTATCATTCTCAATAAACTCTTCACCAATAATGAAAGCTTGTGCTAACCCATCAGGTTTCGGTTGAACTTTATACGATATATTTAAACCCCACTGATTACCTGAGCCTAATAGATTAACAAATGATTGCTGATCATTCGGAGTAGTGATGATTAAAATATCTTGAATACCAGCCAACATTAATACTGACAATGGATAATATATCATTGGTTTATCATAAACAGGCAAGAGTTGTTTACTCAGTGACTGAGTTAAAGGATGCAGTCGTGTCCCCGAACCACCTGCTAAGATTATGCCTTTCACTTTTTTGTTCATAACTCAATCTTTGTTTAATAATATATTTATTTGAATACGCTACCGCCCTACCGTGCTTAAAAGCAAGTATAGAGATAACTATGTCTATGACTGAACTCCGACTCATTCCTGTAGCCGAAAGATCCAAAAATTACCGAAATAACAATCAGACTATCTTTCTTGATTAGCCCACCCTCGGCAACTGCTCCTGCATTGTTCTGCCTTTACCTATCCTTGGACTCGTACCTCCAGCATGGTTCAAGCCAGCTTCTCAACCTCTGATTTCACCTTCTCCATGCAGTCGTAACCTTCCGCTCTGAGATGAAGGAGTAACATAACGATACTTAGATCCGATTTAAAGATTGCAGGAATAACGAACTATGCTATTTCAAGCTCATGCACACTTAATGTCACTTGAGTATTTTTCCCTACAACATCTAGTAATACAGAAACCCGCTCAGTGCTTTTCATTTTCTGATAAACCGCTTTATACCCTTCAAAAGGACCATCTATAATATCGACTTTGTCACCTTGCTTTAATTCATTCTTTTCAAGTGACTGTAAACCAAATTCATTTTCATTATTTTGTAAGTTTGTAATCATGTTTTCAGGTACAACAGCAGGCATACCACCAAAACGCACCATTCCTGCAACACCAATTGTTGATCGAATAGGTGACCAATTATCCGTTTCTTTATTGAGAAAGATAAAAAGATAGCGTGGGAAAAAAGCTACAGTACGTTTTATATTTTTACCATTACGTCGGCAAGATGTTTGTACGAGAGGCAAATAGGTTTCATAACCTTGGCGTAATAGATTTTCTTGAGCTTTAAATTCGGATTGGGGCTTTGTTACGACCAAATACCAGGAGCGTGTTTGATTTTTATTATTAAGTGTCACTATCTTTCGCTCTTATTTCTTTCGACAAGCACGCTTCATTTTTTAAGCTTTCAATTTCGCCTTTGATGTTTTCGTATTCGTTTATTTTTCTTTGTAAAAATCGATACGTTACTTGTGCTTTTTCTTCTATTCCTTGGGGGGTAAGAAAATAGATATAAGCGCTTTTCTTCTTATTGTTATAAAAATTCTGAAATTTTATAAATCCCTTATCAACTAAAGCTTTCAAGCAATAATTCGTTTTGCCCAGACTAACCCCCATTTTTTGTGCAATATCCCGCTGACTCAAATGAGGTTCAGCCTCAATCAGCTTGAGTAATTTATAAGCAATTTCATCTTGCAATTGAATATATCCTTTTGCGTTCAACGACTGAACAATAGCATATTACCACTTCTTTTCAAGCGGAAAAGGATAAAACACACGTAAAATTACGGACTATACATTTGAAATATCAAATAGGGAACATATGCATTCTTTCTAGCTTTCTGGTACAAACTATTTTACAGGATGGCATTGAACAATTTTTAAACAACTAAATTCATAGTAATAACTTAATCAATATTACATAGTTGTTACTATGGATTGAAACCAGTTTCAGCATTGACTTGCTTTTTATAGTTACTCATAAATTCAACTAAGAAAGCACAAAAAATACCTAGCATACCACCAAGGATAAGTGAGAGAATAAGAATTAATTTTCTATTGGGACGAATAGGCTTAATATTTACAATCGCTTTCTTATCAACAACGGTGGCATTTAGTTTATCTTTATTAATTTTAATAGACTCGAGTCCGATTAGTTCTTCTTGTAAGTCACGTAAACCCTCTATATGAATATCGTCTGACTTTCTTTTTTTTAATGCATTTATTTCTGCTTGTAATACTTTTGTCCCTTTCATATAGATCGACAGGTTACCTTCATTCGAGAGACTTTTACTAATACTATTAAGCTCCGCTGAAATTGCACGATTTGGTGTACCGTCTATATTTGGGACAAACGGATGGTCACGGATCCCAAGCTCTTTTGCTATTTGCTTTGCTTCTTGTAAACGAGCCAGCTCATCTTCACGTCGTTTTTTATAAACAGAACGCTTACTAGCTATATTTATTTTTATACTATTTATTTTAGAGTCTATTTTCGATTGCAAGTCTCTTACTAACTGGTTAACTGTATATTGGTTGGCCATCACAACTAAGGCATCTAACCATCCACCTATTTTTTCTTTATGAGTACCTTCTAAACTAACACTCATGCTACTTGATGTTTTATTCTCTTTAACTTTTAATGATTTTGAAAAAACTTCAAAAATAGTATTAATATCCTGCGTCGTTAAAGGCTGACTAGATTCAGCTGAAAGTGTTTCAGCTAATTTATACTCATTAAAAAAGGATTGTCTTAGTCTTCGTGAATTTATATTAGCAATAAAACTTGCAAAAACATCGTTACTATTATCCCCACCGGCGCCATTTAACACATTTAACACATTTACATTTTCGAGCGAAGGATGAAGTAAAATGGTTTCAACTTGATAAACTCTTTTTTGAGAAAACGCATACACCAGACCTACACAGACAGAAATAATAGTTATTCCTATGATCAGCTTTTTCTTTCGCAACAATTCCCTGATGATATCAACCAGACTAATTGTATCTGCATAGGCGTTTTGTGACTGATATACTGTGGAATTTGAAACTTGGTGTTCTGAGTTCATGCAACGTCACTTTATAGTTTAGAATAATTAAAATCTCAATTCCCCAACAATAACATATGGGGTTATGAAATCAAAAAATACTTCAATTTGAAATTAAGTTTAGAATGCTAAGTTTCTACCCTAATGTATCAATACAGCCGCCTAAGGGATATTCTAAATTTTAACGCTGGATTTCGGTTAGCGCTTTGCTTGACCGAAATGACGAGTTATCTATCCCCCCCTCCTCAGTAACTGCTCCTGCGTTTCCCTACCTCCGGCGTCCTCACAGTCATAATCTTACCTTGTACGGGGAAAGAATCCAAAATCAATTTAAGCCTAGTTGCCCCTCTTCAAATTTTTTGATTTTATCACGAATATTTGCCGCTTCTTCAAATTCTAAATTTTGTGCATGTTTGTACATTTCTTGTTCAAGTTCGGCCACTTTCTTTTTAAACTCTTTTGTCGTTAAACCTTCATATTCAGCCTGCTCTTCCGCAATTTTCGCATATTGTTTAGCTGAATTGCTATAGGCGCCTTCCA
>Ga0316208_1001712_pt1 | contig 19798 bp, 10 predicted proteins | sample 3monopyrite_MG_FD_204944 | JGI IMG/M metagenome (GOLD analysis project Ga0316208, IMG submission 204944) | Microbial mat bacterial communities from mineral coupon in-situ incubated in ocean water Damariscotta River, Maine, United States -... | ecosystem: Environmental > Aquatic > Marine >...
ACATATGCAAAGAACGTTGCCGCTTGTTGTGCTAATTGCATATCAAATAATGAGGCTACAAAATGCACAGCTAAACTATTGAAAAATACTGCAATACCCGCTACTTCACGACTCACAGGTGAATAACACTAAGGGGGTCGTTGTCATTCCGCATGCTTTTAGCCGGAATCCAGTGAGCTTTAGTCGATAAAGTCGCTGAACCCCAGCCTGAAGCATGCGGGATGACGAGATTTGTTCTTTTATATGGTAGATATCTTTCGTTTAAGGCTCTCATATAAAAATAACAATCAGGTAGGAAATATGGGTATATCTATAAAGTACTGAAATTGAACACGTCAGCTAGCTATTTAATAGAAATCACTACTCATGAGCAAAATAACATATTTCACTCACTGCTGCCTCGTTAACCTGTCATTCCTGCGAAGGTAGGAATCTAGCGACTCTGAAAAGCCGACAGGCCTGATATCTAAAACTGCCGTTGACGAAGTCTTGTTTTTTATTTTCATGTCTAACTGAGTTTAATCAATAGTTCAGTTTGACTGGTTGGGCGTTATCACCCAATTTATAAAAACTGAACGGGACAACAATGTATTTAACTAAAAGCTTGCCCGAACAACGAATCCATTTTCGCGTTCATTCAATAGAGTTAGCATGGAATAAAGAATAGAGGAATTTGCTTTAAAGATTTCATCCATAAATGCAATACTGACTTCTAGGAGATAGTCCTTGGTCAAGCGATGCTAGCAATCTTTTTCTAATGCCGTTATAAATAAAGGCTCAAACTATTCACTGGTATGGAGAATCGTGTTAATAAGTGTTCAAAATAGTTGCTGTCGATAAAAGCATGTGAAGTTTTTTAGCTAGATAACTTATAGTAGCCGTGCCCGGCGGAGACCCAATAAAAGAATATGCTCTCCACTTAAGGCTGAAAGTAGTGACCAATAAATAGCCGCTTCTCGCTCGATCAGCCTATCGTTAAATAGGCACATATTTTTTTAAGCTTGTTTTGTATGAAGCAATTCTGTTAGGGAGTGAGGTATCTTTTCTTTACTTCTTGTCGTTACCCCTATTAACTTTTTTTGCTTGAATCAACAAGATCAATATATACTTCATTAAAATTTTCATCATTAGCATTTATCATCTTGTGCCCAGATGAACACCCACACGAACTGACACCCAGCCGTCTACACTAAGTCTACACAGCATTTTATAGGCACAAAAAAACGCACAAGTGCGGCTAAGATGCAGAAACCTGTAGTGGTCTAATAGTACTGGACATTTTAATAAGAGATAATAACCATCAATTATTAAGGTGTCAGAATGGGACAGAAACGAACATACAAACAATATTCTAAAGAATATAAAGAAGAAGCGGTAGCGGTAGCCCTAGTTCGAGAACAAGGTTATTCAGTGCCGGAAGCGGCCAAATAATTGGATATAGCTAGTAATATGCTGTATTGCTGGAAAGAGCAAGTAGAGTCTCAGCTTGAAGGAAAAATCTTGTCCGTTGATGAGCGCGAAGAACTGAAGCGGTTGCATAAGGAAAATAAAAATTTGCGGATGGAGAAAGAGAATTTAAAAAAGGCTAGCGCCTTCTTCGAGAAATAAAGTAAGATTTGATTTCATTAGAGATAAATCAGGCGATTATCCGGTTGTTGTTTTATGCCGAGTCATGCAAGTCAGTACGTCAGCTTATTATGACTGGAATAACCGACCTGGCACGCTGATTAGCGCTGATGTATTGCATCTTTATCGACGCATGAAGGCATTATTTAAACGCAGCCGAGATAGCTTAGGCTCTCGTGAAATGATGAAAAACTACGCGAAGAAGGCTTTCAAATTGGCCGTTACAAAGTGCGCAACTTAATGGCAAAGCTCAACCTGATTGTTCGCCAGCGCGTCGAATACAAAATGACGACGAAAAGAAATCATCGTGATGCAGTTGCACTTAATTTACTCAATCAGAATTTTAATCCGGTTGTGCCCAATCAAGTTTGTGCCGGTGATATCACCTATTTAAAAACCGGTGAGGGCTGGATGTATTTAGCTATCGTAATGGATCTGTACTCGCGTCGCATCGTGGGCTGGTACATCAGTAAACGCATGACAACCGACTTGATCTGCAAGGCGATGATAATGGCTTACAACTTGAGACAATCGTCTAGAGGACTGGTGTTTCATAGTGACCATGGATCACAGTACATCAGTAAACGTTATCAGAAATTATTGACGACCTATGGTGCGCAATCCAGCATGTGTGATGTCGGTGCGTGTTGGGATAATGCCGTGGTTGAACGTTTTTTTGGTAGCCTCAAACACGACTGGATATTTAAAATTGCTCAACCCACCCGTGAGCATATGAAAAAAGATGTCGCGGCCTATATGAGGTATTAACCTCGAGAGGCTGCATACTAAGAATGGTGATCAGTCACCCATTAAACTATGAAAAACCTCTAAAAAAGTGTCCGGTTAAACTTGACCAGTACAGTTCTCACCAAATATTAACAACGATGTATTGCCAGCACCGCTAACAGCGGTAATGCGAGGTGTCGTACAAACATCGCCTTCACCGTCCTGATAAGCATCATAAAACTAATCGATAAAACAGATGTGTATAATTTGGCTAGGTGACTAGCCTTTATAACCCCTTGATTTTTTTGAGAATGATTTTCAATAACCATTCTCAAGCTAACTAATGCACATAGTATTTGCTCAGTTTAGTCACTGGATAGCGACATTAACCATTTATAAATTACATTCACCTAACTTTTTTCATAACAGGTGATATATCAATTACAGGATTACCTGCCAAATCTATATATTCACCACTAATCATTTGAATGTAATTCTGCCAATTAGCATCATCATTTGCAATTGCTCCAGTACTAAACACTAGATTAAAACGAACACTTCTTAATGGGCTCATTTTCCCAACTCCCATTGTTCCAGCACCAATAATTCCAGTTCGTTTATTATTGTTTATAAAGCCTTTTGGATTCAAGATCGTAACATTTAATTGTTTATTACCATTTGCTAGTGTTGTAGCAATCGATGTTATCTGAACATTCGGGTCATGATTAGCAGGTGTCGCAACCACTCCCTTAACGAAGTCTGAAGGGTTATATACAAAACTAAAGCTGCCTCCCGCGATATTATTCATTGGAGATGCCGATGGTGAAATAATAAACTGAGGCATAGGCTCTAGTGCCGCTATAGGATCAAAGTTTACAGGTTGCAAATAATTTAAACTATTTGACGTCCCCTGACCTGGTAATATTTCAATATCAATTGAGCCAAGATCTCCATTTGTCCAAGAATAGTTCGCGCCAAAAGCTTCATAATATACTGCTTGAATCAATTGTGATGGCGAACTAACAGATATAGTTGCAGCACCTATTGCTAAAGTAGGCATTGACGATGTTACAGGGTCTATTAGGTCTATTGTAGCCATCCATTGTCCTATAAAGGGAGGAGAGTAGTTCTCTTGACTTCCACTATTTTTATCGGTTTTATAAACATAGGAACTACTGTGATCAGGGTATAGTCGAAATAAATGGCGTAGAGTAATTGGATATGTATTGCCATTAATATCTGTAATTGTAATATTAATATCTTCCTTTTTTAACACCTCAACCAATGCATTACTGTCTTCTGTACCTCCTAATGCGATAGTAACAGTATCTCCGGTGCGAGCATAACTCGACATAGACTGCATACTCGCACAACTAGAAAACAATGCTGTGACAACCCCCAGCAACATCAATTTATGCATATTCTTTATAAAAACCCTCATTCTACTGACCTCCCAGCACAAACTGCTGTATTAGTAATACATCTGAAATTGTGATCACACCATCCGGTGCATTTACAGGATATAAATCCCCTAAAGCCAATTGTTCTGCCGTTAATATAATTTCACCTAACAAATGACGTTGTGCTAAAAGCACATCTGAAATACCCAACAACCCATCTCCATTAACGTCACCAGCTATTCCATTGACAAGCAATGAGTATGTTTGTACATCAGATGGAATACCATTAACTGAGGCATTAACTGTCACTGTATGAGCGCCTATGTCCGTTATTGTCGTTGTCCATTGAATTGAAAAAGTACCCGCATTATTCATAATTGATGCACCTAAAGGAGATGCTTCAAGCGTATATACAACATCAGGTTGATTGGATTGCAGCACATAGTTATATACTGCACCTGGCTTAGTTTGTGTAACTGGAGTAGACGTAATCTTCACAGAATAATGCGTTGCATCAGTTGGATTAGTGCCTACGCTAACCTCATCACCATCACTAAATCCATCTCCGTCTGTATCAGGCGCTTGAGCTAATGTACCGTAGTAACGTTCTTGCGAATTATTTAGTCCATCACCTTCACTATCAATTAAGGCATCAGTGGCATCGTTTGGATCTAGCTCATTCGCTATTTCCCAATCATCTGGTAATAAATCACCATCTGAATCAACGACTGTTGATGGTTGATTCATGACAACCTGTTGAATTAATAAAACATCAGACAATGTTATTTGACCGTCTCCAGAAACTGGATGTAAGTCACCTCGTGCAATAGAAGAGATGTCTAATAATTCCTCACCTAAAACATGACGTTGAGCAAGTAGTGAGTCGGCTAAGGTTATAGTGCCATCACCATTTACATCACCGTCAGCTAAATTAGTAACTGGTGTTGCCAAACTTTCAAGATACTCATCATAATCATTAAGACCATTACCATTTAAGTCACTGCTGCCATTTGCCAACAAGCTTCCAAAAGTGGCCATTTCCCATGCATCATTCATGAAGTCATTATCTGTATCTTCAATAGAACTCGTAACTGAAACTGTCACAGTGGCTGTTGAGCCCGTAATATCGTATGTAAATGTATCTAAACCAGTAAAGCCTGCATTTGGAATATAATTAATTCTTAAACCACTGGATTCAATAGATGTTGTGGAATTTGCGCTGCTAGAAATAGCATTAATAACTAAACCGGAGCCAGAATCGTTCGCTAATACATCTAACAATATAGATGGCGTTACATCACGATTCATAACAAATGTATCGTCTGTTGCGGGTACTGGTGCACCACAGGGGCCACTGCATCCACTTGATATACGCCCTGAATGTTTACTGTTTGCACCGAACATTGGCCACTCAGATGTGTCGGGTCCACCTGAATTATCTTCTAACTTATAATAGGTTTGTGTCGAATTAATATAAACATTACCGGCGTAATCTAAATTAGGTGAACTCACCACAGGAGCATCAGTTGTGTAAGACCACTTAAATAAATCGGTCACTGAAAATGATGATGTTCCGTAATTGCTTAAACTTGGGTCTAATGCATAAACCGTATTATTCGATGCGCCAAAAACAATCGTGCCGTCATAACCAACTGAGGGCGAAGAATAAATTTGGCTGCCTGTTGGGTAAGACCAACGTATCGCCCCGCTTGCCTGATTTATATTATGTAACATGCCATCATCATAAGTAGCGACATACATTGTGCCACTTAATAAACTACCACCCCGTTTTAAAGCGGGCGCAGATGCAATACGACCACTGAATGTTGTACTCCAACGCACACGATTTGAATCGGGACCTATCGTTCCTAAAGAATATAATGTGTTATTAAAAGCACCAACATAAAGAAAATTATTTTTACCGATAACAGGTGAGTACATGCCCCCTGAACTCGGCGCTTCAAATTGCCATTTTAAGCGATCACCTAAAACTACATTTGCATCTAGCGCATATAAAAAACCATCACTTGAACCAACATAAACCATGCCGCCCTGTGAAAAAGCAGGTGATGTGGTTACTTCACCACCGGTTGTAAAATACCAACGCTCCGTACCTGAAGCTGCATTAATCGCATAAACATTATTATCTGCAGACCCCACAATAACTGTATAACCATGCTGTGTATTACCTACAGCAGGTGAGGCAAACACAATACCGCCTGTATTAAACCGCCAAAGCTCAGAACCATCCGCTGTTAATAATGCGTACACCACACCGTCATGAGAACCTGCATATAATACTGAACCGTCTTCATTTAATGTGGGAGAAGAACCCACCATGCCACCTGTTTTAAAACTCCATAATAAAACGCCTGCATTATCATATGCGTATATATTTTTATCTGCTGAACCAAAATAGGTATTACCTGTAGCGTTATCAATTACCACTGAAGAGCTGATATTTCCGCCATTGGGTTTTTGCCAAAGCTCATCACCCGGAACAGCCATAACTAACTGACTAAACAGCGCAAGCACACTAAAACCAATAGTTAAAATCCAGCGTTGCATACCGTACCTTTTATTATTTTTTATATTTATGTTTTTCATATTTTTTATATACATAAAATTCTAATTTTTAATGTAAATGTTTCAGCTAGTAAACTGACGTTTAAGTTCTACGTTTCTTCTACCATCAGCGTGCATCCACATATTTTCACGTTTTATTTGGTATTTTTAAACTTTTATAATTAAATCTTTCACTGTCTATAACAATGTTCTAACTGTGCCAACTCTAATTAATAAAATGCTGCTCACTATCAATAATCGCAGACTTAAACCGCCCTTCCCATAACGTACCTGTTCGTTTGTAGTTATTATTTACATAAATACATACCGTCGACCAATAGTCTGCATAAATCGCGATACTAAATCTTTATACTGCGGTGTTACTAAAAAATGAACATGTTTTGTCATTAACACATACGCATGAACATCACACTTATAACGCTCACTTGCATCTAATACCGATTGCAAATAAACGCGGTAATCATCATCCATAAAAAACGTCGCCTACTTATTGTTACCCCGCTGTACAACATGCATGGCCAATCCCGGCACAACCAACCTTGGCAATCTTGCCATCTCGCAACTCCTTTGCGTATGTGTTTCAACTTCTAAAACAGGGACAGAGCATAAAAATCGATGGTCTGTCCCTAACCAAACCAACCTAGCAAGTTAATTCATTTAACTATTTTTCAAGTGCTCTGACCCTTTGATGTTGCTCTTAATTCTTAAAAATTATATTTCTATCTTCCACAATTCTACTAATGCACGACTCAACAACGACTTTATATTCAAAGGCTATTTTAAGTAACTCATCTTTACCATGCTTAACTTTTGGGCGCCGTCCATTTTTTCCCGGAACAATTTTAGCCAGAATAACAGGATCAATATTCCATCCTCTATCGGTTATTACTTGTTGCAAGTGATAACGACATGGAACCCCATCTGAAACATAGTATCCATTTGGAAGATTTTTATCTTGAAGACGTACTAACAAAACAAAAATATCAAAATCCCTCCAGTCAATTTCAATTTCTATAGCAATAGAATCCGAACCCATAAACCAATCAATTGATGTCATCGAATCACTTTCATTAACTGCTGGAGTTGAAAAGTTATAAGAATATAAAAATGAAAACATATTCACAATATTATCAATAAGTTCATTTTTTACTTCATCGTTAGAAATCAATGCCATTTACTCCACCATTACGACCTTCTCTTTCGAATATCTTCTGGTATTTTTCATAGCCTTTTAATTCTTTTCTTTCCATCTCATAGAAATCACTATTATATCCTTTAGCTTTTCTACGTTTGAAGTCAGGTCCAATATCTATAACTTCTCTACCATCCTTAATTTGTTTATTGATCCATTGCTTATTTCGCTTCATTCCAAGTTCATAATCAAATGGGTCTTTGTTTTTCCAAGGCTTGTATGCATGTCCATCATTTTCCTTAGCATATTGTTTTACACGTTTCATATTTTCACCAACAATGATAGGTTTCCTCCCAACCCCCTCAGTATTCCCATCCTTACTTCCAATAGACTTCCCAGGACTCCCACCCTTCGCGCTCTTATCCCCAGCCTTAACCGCCTTATTAGAACTCGCCTTAGGTACAACAGCATTAGCCTTAGCCGCTTTGTTCTTAACTCTTCTAGTCTTAATACTTAACGCATCCGTGGGGCTTAAGTTACCCGTAGCTGCGTCGTGTACAAGTTGTGCTTTTTCAACAGCCGAATCAACTTTGTCTAGCGCTTTTATTACCTTAGGTGCTTGGCGTATGGCGACTCTCGTTGTTGCCTGTACTATTGCTTGATAAATAAGAACAAATAAACCAGCAGCCTCCCCACTCTCATCCTTAAATGTAAGTGGATTATTCAACACATAACTATAGCGGTTATAACTCTGACTAAATTCAGGTATTTGCACATATTCATCTGGGCTTATAAATCGCCCAATAAGAGGGTCGTACATGCGACCATTCATGTGGATTAAACCAAAGTCATCTACATGCTCGTGATCGGTAAAACCTTTTGTGGTGTTTTCAAAAGTAAGAACCTTTAAAGAATCTGCATACTCGGGTGTAGTGTTTTCCCAGTTACCCTGTCGGCGATCACCAAACGGTGCAAAGGCCATGCGCGTTATTTCTTCACCCGCATGATTGGTTATTGCATCGGTTGAGCCAATGTGATCACGGTGTATATAACGTATGTTTTCACCGGATGCCACACTGCCAAGCTGGCGTACGGCATTGTGTACAAGGTAGTCACCAACATAGGTTTTTTCACGAATGGTATTACCCTGTGTAACTTCTTCGTAGCTACCGCCGGCATAATGTTTAGTTTCTGTTACGGTACCGTTATTTTCACTGCGGCGATAAAAACGCTTTTGGTCTGGTCCGTATTTAAACTCGGTTACTGTATTGGGCTTACTAATACGGCTGGGTTTATTAAACACGGTAAAGTCAATAATATCCGCGCCGCGGTTGGTCATATTGCCTTTTGCATCATAGGCATATTGTGTGGTTGTACTGCCTTTTACGACACGACTAACCGCATGTACCCCTGCACCATTTTCTGCATAGTAATAGCCATTAGCATCTGACACATCTGATTTGGTATTTATATTACCCAGTTTGTCGTAGGCATAGCTAATTACTCTATCTGCACCGGCTAAGCCACTGGTTGTTGCTGTGTTTAAGCGCAATACATTATCGTATGCAAATGATTCTGTAACACCATTACCACTTCGTTCAAGTAGGTTACCGATTGAATCGAATACATACGATATATCTTGAATATTACCTGGCGAGGCAGCTGTACCCGTTTGTATACTTTCTAATTTACCGGTACTTGGTGTATAGGCTTTTACTGTGCTCAAGCCATTGGCGTAATTTTCTTCCGTAATATTGCCATAGGCATCAGCATTGGCTGCTTTCCAATAGGTTTGCTGCGTATTTATATTAATTGTTGATGAATGATAGCCTGTGCTGCGATATTGATTAATAATTTGCAAACCGCTTGGGTAATAGGTTTCAAGTGGTCGTGAAAATGCATCATAAGTTTGCTGAATTACCTTGGCTGTAGGTTCGCCCAATATTTGCGTGGATGTTTGCTTTATACGACTGTAATTATCATAACGGTAACGCTCTATAAAATCGGCGCTCGATTTAGATGAGAGCAAGCCAAAGCCATAGGCTTCCTGATCATAAACCCAATTATCCGTAAGCGGGTTAGTACCATCCTCATATACCGTACTAACTACTCGCCCAAGGTCATCATAACTAGTGGTGATTATGTGATTTAATCCACCGGGATCCAGGGTTTGCTGCCTTAGTTCACCTACACCGTTATATTTATAATTAATGATGCCTGCATCTGGATCGATTAATTGCGTTTTATTACCGGCGACATCAGTAGTAATAGTAATGCCTGTTGTTGCATCATTATTAACGGTTATCGTTTCAACTGCATCTTGTGCGTTGTAAGTAAAGCTGGTTACTGTGTTGTCGCCATCAATACTTTCTCTTAGCAAGCCATTAGGATCATGCTTAGCAACAGTGGTAATTGTTTTATTTGCGCCATTAGGAACCACAATGGTTTGCGTAGTGGTTGTTCTAGTGCCATAAGTTGGATCTACACTATAGCTATTAGAAATTTGCCCACCAGCTGCTGGTAACTCTAAGTCAACTCTACCAAGGTCATCATACTGATACTCTGTTTCGTAAACTGCATTACCCGCGAAATACGGTTGCGATACTTTGTTAACTCGACCTTGAGCATCATACTCAGTATCAACAAAGCTATATTCCCCATTAAAGCCTATAGTTTGCTTTCTTATTTCACGACTAAATGCGTCGTAGATACTGATACTAATTGGGCTACCGTTAGTACTTTTTTGATTTTCATGCGTATGCGTGGTGGTAATATAATAAACGCCATTGGCAGGACAATCATTACTGCAGAAGGTGTATTTATGACGTACGTCGCTGCTATCAGCTTGCTTTTGATAAACAAGTCTACCGAAGTCATCGTAGACACTATCTACCACTACACTGTTTACATTTTCTTCACGAGATAACTGACCCGTTCGTTTGTTAAAACTAGTAGTGGTTCTAAAGCCGAATGCATCGTTAACAAACGCTGGGTACATGCCATCCGAGTATTTGCCCCAATGCGTTAATCGAGCAGGAATTGATCCAACAATATCCGCCGCGGTAACGGTTTGATCTGTGATATTGCCAAATTTATCTCGACTGTAGGTTTTCGTGATCCAGGTATTGGAGTTTACAAATTGCTTTTCTTCACGCGTTAAAAATGAATTGTAACTATAGGGTCTAAACTCGCTGACAACTGTTTGATCGATTGTGCCTGGCGCACTAAAAGTGACTGTTTTTCGTTCGACAAAGCCCAAGGACCAATCATATGTATTATTAATGTAGTCGTAAGCTGTTGTAATAGTTTTAACTGTACCGCTTATTTGACTTGATGTGAATGTACCTTGTGGATTATATGCTGCATCTATTCCACCACTAATATTTTTACCTGTAACCATTACATTATCTGTTTGATTACCTGTAGTAGCGTCGTAAGTATTAATATTTAATGCTGCTAAAATCGCCTGACCGGTACGCTCATACTTTAATACAACGCTATCTTTTAAATAACGAAAGGTTGTTGTTCTACCCGTATGTGTAACATCTTCACTTTTCCAGTGATTAAATATTTTTTCAATTGCTCGACCGTTAGAGGTTTTATTTACGACTTCGCTTTGAGTTAAACCGATAAAGGGAAATGTCTGGTGATATGTTTCTGTTGTTGTAAATCCTTTTTCCTGATCAATAATAATACGCTGTTCAAAGCCCAGAAAACCGCGACCTTGTAAATGTGTTTTTGCACCCACGTAAGCATAGTTATATGTATTGTATCCACCTATAGCGTTGCCAGTTTGTACACGCTCAACCAAATAACTTAAACCATTATCGTCTCTTATGGGATACTGTGCCGAACTTCCTTTTGTATAGAATCCATTTTGATTATCCGCAAGATAGCGATAATCAATGATGGTTTCATGCCCAAAAGAATCGGTGATTTTTTGAATGTGATCCGGGTGTGATGCAGGCAAGGTATAAGCTATGCGTGCTAACGTATTAAACTGATCGTTATAAGCCCATACTAAATCTGTTTTACCGTCTGCATTTGTATCGCCTAATAAGTAATGCTGGTTTTCATAAGTAGAATTTGCAGCGCCACTAAATTCTTGAGATGGCCCATCAATAAAACCTTCTCCATTTACAGCACTTAAATATGTTTGATAACCAAATGTTGTTGAATCCGTATAGGTGTAAACTAAATCTTGACGTCCATCGCCATTTAAATCTGCTAAACGACTTTCATTAAATAAATGAGTATCTGGTGTTAGCGCCGTAGCATTATCCAGTGTGCTGGATTTTTTAACAAAGCTTGTGCCCATTGCAGATGCTAAGTAAACAACTCGACCTAATTTATTATTATAATTATATGTCCAAACCAGATCAGCTTTGCCATCGGCATTAACATCGCCCATTAACATCTTTTGATCACGATACAATGTATCCGTTGGAAAAATGTCTTTATCTATTTGTAATGACGTTTTATCAAACCCTGTGCCATTGGCATTTGCCAAATAAAGCACTTGAACTAAATTATCTTGAAAAGTAAACGTCCATATTAAATCTGCTTTACCATCACCGTTTACATCGCCCGACTGAAAATTATGATTATTATAAGCATCAGGTGAAAAATCAGCATCTTCTATAAATGAGGTTTTTTCGAAGCTAACACGGCTAGCAACATCACTATCTGCTAGATAAACGACTCTACCTACTTTGTTTTCATAAATAAAGGTCCAGATAATATCTGATCGACCGTCGCCATTCACATCGGCAAGTTGATAACGTCCTTGCTCAAAAAAACCATACTGTAAACTTGAATCTACCTGATAGCCTTGACTTGTAAAACCTGTACCAGTGGCGTTAGCCAGGTAAATCACACGATAAACATCATCTAAATGTCGGCCTACCCAGACTAAGTCTGATTTACCATCACCATTAACATCACCTATCATAAAACGCTGATCATCAGCAGAAATAATACTCGCATTGAAGCCGATATCTACATCGGAATCTTGCTTAGTAAAGCCTGTACCTATTGAGTTTGCCGTGTAGAGAACTCGCCCTAGATCATTTCCATTGCGATATGTCCAAATTAAGTCATCACGTCCATCACCATTAACATCCGCCATATGATATTGTTGATTTTCATACAGTGCGCCAGATGGATATGAAGTGTTATCTTGCTGAGCTGACTGCTCTGTGAATACTACTTCCTCAGTACCTAAATCCCAATCAAATTTGGTTTCAGGCGTACAGCCACCTACTACACATATTCTTATATTATCAATACGTGATCGATTTGTAGCTTGCCCAGAGCCATATTCAATGACGTATGTTTTAACCCAATTAGTTGACTGATAGGCGTGAATTTTTTCAAGCCGCACACCTAACGATGATTTTATGCCATTAGAATAGCTGGGCGTATTATCTACCCGAGAAACATATTCGAATCTAATACTATTTTTGGGAGATAAACTTGAAGATTTATTACCAGTATAGTCAATGCGTGTTATGTATAGCTCGCCATTAGTTCGATTATTATAATAGGAGTAGTTTACGTAATTAGTTTCTCTATCTTCCTTATAGCTAATAGCCCACTCAAAAATATTATTTGATTGCTGATCTAGTTTTATAGAACTTGCAGTATTACCGTATTCTTCAATATCGCCATTTTGTTTCCAAACTTTAAAATATTGAGGACCATTGCCTGCTTGACCATATGAGACAATTTTAGAATAGGATTCATTCTCAGTTCTATACTCAGCATTGTTCTCGCCATAGATGCCATTTGTAACGAACAGGCGTTGCCCGTTAATACAAAATTTATCACTACTATTAAAATTAACGGCATTTCTATTGCCATCCTGTACAAGCGTTGTTTGACAGCGCTCAATTTTAGATAGCCCTTGCAGATACCAACCAACACCTAATATATTATTAGCAGAGCCACCGTGATAAACCATGGATATATTTGGTGTTGTATTTTGAATACCCGGCACAGGAATTACTGGTATTATGTATTGTGGTTTTCCACTCGAAGAAACCTCAAACTGTCCGTTAGTGTTTTCAACCATTAGTCCATTATTACTTCGAGAGTAGCTATTACCCGCGGATGTATCCAGACTTGTTCTAGAAGTAGTGGGACGTGATTGCCCTGTTTCTGATCCTGGCCCTATACCTTGATTTATTGTTGAAGCAATAAACTGCTTAATAATTGGAGTGATTCCATTATTAACAGTGGATAACACAATACTTGTATCACTTATATTTTGTGCCTCCAAGCGTAAGTCTATGAGACCATCTTCATCAAAATCTTCATAGATTAATTGATAATCAGCTTCACTCCATGTTGTACCCTTAATAATAAGAGGATCAATAGGATATATAATACTGTAAGTACCATCACCATTATTTCTTAATAGTAAATCACCTATTCCCGACACCGTGCGTACATTAATATCGATTTCATAGGGTAAAGTAACTATTTTTTCTAACGAAATAGATCGTAGATAAAGATCTAGCAATCCATCATTATCGAAATCTCCACTTAATACTTCATGCTCACCTTCGTTCCACGATGAAGTAGATAGTGTGGGTGCTGAAATAGAAAAATTAAAAATATATTCAAGATTTAAATCTGCTAACCCTGAAACACCCATTCCCCACGCTGCATCTGATTTCCCGCCAACCAATAAATAGTATTCTAACTCTGGTAAGGCTCTAAATGTAAAATCAACTGGTTTAAATAAATACCCAGTTTCATACTGATTGAGTTCACCATTAACGCCAGAAAATGTGTTATCGCCTGCGTATATTAAATTTGTTAAAGGACGCATCCCTGGTGGGAAATCACCATAAGCATCTAAATAACCATCTCGATTCGTAGAAAAATAACGACTCGGTTGAAAGTTTCTTGGACAACCTTCACAATATTCATTTTCTTTATCCATTAGAAAGTTGTCATTACGTGCGGCAACAATAAAATACTCTATATCACCTTGTCCTCCATCTCCACCTACTACATTAGGATCAATATTTTTTAGATCCGCAGTAACTCTAACTAAACCATTTAAGTTGTCACCCAAGAAAAACCGTTCTCTTGATGTAACGCCATGCGAAACTTCTGAGCCATCACCAGCTATAACACTTGTGTTAGAAAATATAGAACTGACAATTTTTTCAGGCGGCTTATTTCCACCGCAAGAAGGTGTCGATTCTGTTCCGCAAATTGATATTGTGTTTTCATCATCGGGTAACTTGCTAGTAACAAAGGAATATTGAATATTATTCGTATCTGGATTACCACTTGAATGTACTAGCAAATAGTATTCTGTACTTGGCAAAGCATTAAGTTCATATGATACTGATGGCACATTATTATCAAGATCAACTGAATATATAACATCATTTAAATATGTAAGAGGGTCAACCAAAGCATCGGCCAGACCGATAACTCTTTCGGTTAAAAATTCAGAAGTATTTGCAACGGTTGGATGAGGATAAATCTCAAAGAAACTATCATTTGTAGTAGTTACTAAAAATACTTTTACCGGATCTGTAGGTTCTACCTGCCCGGTAATAATGCCGCCTGAAATTGTTATAACTCCAGACAAGTTATTTCCTAAATATATTTTTTCGCGTGTATGTATTGTGCCAGCAACTTCATTAATTACACTTATTGCACCATTTCCTGGCGCACCTACAGTTCCACCAGAAATGATTACCGGTGGCCTGGTGCCATCACAAGCTGGCGTTGTTGGAGTACCACAAACTCCAAACTGTCCAGAATCGGAACCTGTTGGTGGTGTCAATATGGGAGGCGCACCCCACAGATGACCTGAGCCTCCACTTGAACCGCCACTAGACGGAACACCGCTATATGGTGCTCTAGTACCACCGCAATATGGTGGTGTACAGCTTGATGTTATTCTAGTACCAGAACTAGTACCGCCAGAATTTGATAACGAATCACAGGAAGGTGCATATGGGCTATTAGTATTACCTTTAGGACCACCCCTGCATGAATAAGAACCTGGGCACGGCGGAGCGAATGGACTCCCGCAATTCGCTTCCGCCGTTCCCATCAACATGATGGCTGTTGACACTAAAAATATAAGTTTAATAATTTGATTCATTTTTTTATCTATATGCAAATAAAGTGAGTTAAGCACTACGGACATGTTGCTTGATTAGTAGATGCGCCACGTAAAAAACCGACATAAGATGGAATATCACCACAAATGTAATTTACTGCTTGTGCAGGAACATCGGGTTCTTTATTGATAAACTCCACTGGTATTACTGCGCCACCAATCGGCTGAATTTCGATGGCTGATCCACCATTACACTCTGGGCGCGAGCTATAGTTTGATACTAACTCATAACCAAGCGGTATCGCGGTATCGCAAATAACCGTTGTACCTGAAGGATTCGGAAACCCGATTATTCTACCTAACGCTGTTGATCCACCTGCTCCACACACAGCTAAATTTTCGATACTTAAAGTTACAAACCCTTCGGGAATAGGCCTGGTTAAATCACAAGCTACTGTTTGGTTAATTTGAGACGGAATAGATATTGTGTATGCTATTCCTGTTACAGAGTCACACGCAAAGCTGTTATCTATATTGGTAATTACATATGAATCAGGTATTGGACTACCTTCACAGACTGTATCAACTCCACCCGCTGCTAACAATTTCACCTGAAAACCTTGATCGGTTATTCCTCCCGAACATACAGAATAATTATTGATGCTATGAATAGCAAAACCAATAGGTATTGGAGAACCAGCACATGCGATACTACTAACTGTATTACTAGGTATTTTTATTGTGTAGCCCTTTTGGAGCGAACCACAATTTGAGTATGTAGATTCGTAACGTGAAATAATAAACCCATCAGGAACAAGCTTATTTCCTCCGTTAAGAGATGTTGCAGAACAAATTGCTGTTTCACTTCCATCTCTTGCAGGGTTATTTAGCGTATAACCAATACCACCTGGGCATTGCGAATAATTACCTATTTTAGTCACCAACATGTCAGGTCCAGTTGAGACAACACCATTTACTGAGCAAACAACCATTCCATCCGTCGCTAATGGTTCTATGTAGTAACCCAATGCACTTCCAAATCCCGCCAGACAATCACTGTAATTATTACTACCCGTAAAGCCCCACCCGGCAGGGACGCTTCCATCACAAACAAATGTGCGCGAAGTAATACTAGGTATCCTAATATCAAATGCATATTTGCTTCCCGCACTCGTAGCAGCGCAACGATTATCAAAAAGTTTTTTTGTGATAACGAAGCCAGTAGGTACTGGTGAATTACCACATACACGTGTAGTTCCAGAAGAAGATGGCACCTTAATCACCGCACCCACTTGACCATTACACTGCGTATATTTTTTTCTTTCGGTAATAACCCAGCCAATTGGTAAATTAGGTTCTAGTGTATTACACACCCTAATTGGCCCCGTTCCTTTTACTTGGGATATTGTCCATCCAGCTCCACTGCCAGCCCCAGAATAACCACAGCCATACGCAGAGGCACTAAAATTGCTAAATACAAAACCTGCTGGAAGTATGGATGGATCACATACGCGCATATTATTTGCAGGTGGTTTTATTCTTTCCATAGGTCCAGTCCCTATACCTGGACCAGCGTAACAATCACTAGTCTGCCCTCTCTTAGTAACAACCCAACCAGAAGGAACGACAGAAGGGTTACAAATATCTTGGTATGAACCACTGGGTATACGTATAGTCATCCTAGGCCCTTCCCCTATGCCTGGTCCAGAATAACAATTATTGTGTTGTTCGCGCTTAGTTACAACCCACCCAGCTGGTACGGTCTGACCATCGCAAACATCCATGGGTAAGGTAGTACTTGTTATTTTATTTATATCAAAAGTCGCACCCTCACCAAAGGCACTACAGTTAGTATGCCTTCCTCTTCTTGTAATTAAGTAATCAGAGGGATAGCTAGAAACGTCACAGACATTGGTATAACTAGAGTTCGTCGCTTTGATAATTGTGTATCTTCTATTTTGAGAACAACTAGAATATTCATCGATACCAATTACAATAAAACCTTGACTCGCTTTACCAGGATACTGATCTGGGCATACAGTTTCTGCACTTGACTCGTTACCAAGCAACAAGAAAAAGAGTACTAATAGTGAAAATATATATTTAGAAAGGCGCTTTATAGAATAAAGCGAGTCTTGAACAGTTGTCATTTATTCCCCTTAACACAAAAAGCCTTCCCTATGACTACTTTTGAAGCAGAAAGCAATAATTTATCTATTTATTATTTTTTTAGATCATTAAAAACTCATTACAACTTAATCGATGCAAAAATAATAATCAATAACAATCGGCATAATAATATTTAAATCCGCGAAACATTATTATAAGAACAATAAGATATATAAGCTTATTGCTCTATAAGGACTTACTAAACTAACAAAATACTTAAAGAATCTTCACAAGTAGTGCTAATAATATTATTGATAAAGCCTACCCTATAACACAATCATTTTCATAAATTAAATTTTTGTATTACTTCTACTCGATATAATAATCGCGGATTTTAGTCACAAGTGCGCCACATTGAAAAAGTTGGGTCAGTAAGTACACTCACTGGTCGACTAAAACACAATGTGAGACTCCTTATAAAGAAGCAATATACCCAGCTGACCCAGGAAGAAAAACACCAGATTTATGCATTTAAGAAAGTAGAATTTTCTAATATCTTTATAGCCAAAGAACTTAGACGACATGTGAGCGCGATAAAAAGAGAGTTAGCTAGAAACACAGGTCTGCGAAGTTACCGTCCACAACAAGTGCATTCTTTAGCTCAAACCAGGCGCCTGTTAAAGCCAAACCCTATAAAAATGACGAAGAGCATGGCCAAGCATATTGAACATAGATTGAAAGAGCAATGGAGTCTGAGCAGATACAGGGACGGTTACTCGAAAAAGGATTAACAGCCGTTTGCCCGAAAACAATTTAAGACTTTATTGCAAAGAACAAGGCATGTGGCGGGTGTTTATATAAACATCTGCGTCATAAAAAATATAAAAACAGAACCGGTTCTGCCGATACACGAGGGCAAATTCGCAACCGTATTACTATAGAACAACGCCCTGCTATTGTTGACGAAAAAGTCCGGCTGGGTGACTGGGAGGCTGACACTGTTATTGGTAAAGGTCATAAAGGCGTGTTAGTTACACTCTCTGAACGTGTCAGTAAATAAAATCTTATTGTGGCATGTACCATCAAAACATGCGAAAGATGTAACTGAAGCTATTATTTCAATGCTTGAACCGTATAGCGATGAATTACATACCATCACATTTGATAATGGAAAAAAGTTTGCTTATCACGAACAGATAGCACAAGCCTTAAAGGTTGATACTTATTTTGCACATCCGTACCAATCATGGGAGAGAGGACTTAATGAAAATCATAATGGTCTTATTCTTCAGTACTTGCCCAAAGGCCAACCATTGGATAAAGTAACAACTAAACAGGTTACCAATATACAAACAAAGCTAAATCAAAAACCACGAAAACTACTTGAATTTAAAACACCTGAAGAAGTTTATGAAGCAATGAAAATGGCATCATAAAATATGAGTGGCGGACTTGTGACTAAAATCCGCGAATCTATTTAGTGCTCACCTTTAGGTTTACGCACACCTGCTAAACGGTTTCCCTGTTTTTGCGGTCCTCCCAGAGGGAAAATTGCGTGCAAATATCGCGTATTACCCTTTTCTTTTCCCTACATTTTTTTGAAGTGTTTAATCATATCGCGCACTGGTGCCTGGACATTATTCTTTTCATAAAAATGACGAATAAAACTAATTACTTGCCAATGCTCGTCTGTTAAGGTCAAACCTTCCGCTTCAGCTCTTACATACACGAAATTAGTTGTCCACTCATCAAGGTCCAGCATGTAGCCTTCACCATCCAGTAATATTTCTATTCCATCTGCGACTGTTGTCTGTGTTTGCATATTGGGGTAATAAATTTACCAGCCATATATATCTCCTAACGACTTTCTCTGTATCTACTAATTATTAATGAAATGAAAAAAATAAAGATGTGAAACCTAGTGCACATCTGCAATAACACCCACCTGTGGCATTTTTGCTAATCCAGATTCACGAGCATGCTCTTCAAAACCTTTGTTTTTCCAGAAAAATGCACCGGGCATTGTTGTTGGAACCACCATCACATAAAACATCGCACGACTTACTACTGCAATCGAGATCACACTTAAGGTAATCGCTGACCATGCAATTAATGTAAAGACCGTTG
>Ga0316208_1001713_pt1 | contig 19797 bp, 15 predicted proteins | sample 3monopyrite_MG_FD_204944 | JGI IMG/M metagenome (GOLD analysis project Ga0316208, IMG submission 204944) | Microbial mat bacterial communities from mineral coupon in-situ incubated in ocean water Damariscotta River, Maine, United States -... | ecosystem: Environmental > Aquatic > Marine >...
TTTTTGTCTTTGATTCTTTCTTGGATTGAGGTGTAATCTGAAGTTTCTGGGGTTTGTGCCATGGCTGCTCTTATTGGATTCAGGTCAACATAGGCCATGCAAGTGAGCAAGGCTTTTTCATCGAGTAATGCTTGTGATTTGAATCTTGCTTCCCAGAAATAGCCTTTGCAGTTGTCTTCGGCATTGGCTTTGACGGCTATGTATTCATTCAGGCACTTCATGAACCATGATATATTCATGAGTCTTTTTCTATACATTTTAGCCATGATCCTGACTTGTCTTAATTCGGCTTTGTTTGTGATTTCATTTCTAAGAAATTTTTCACAAAGATAGGGCAAATTATAGAGTCTGTTCCATGTCTTTAGTGTTTGTGTGACCGACCAAAGTTTGTTATCAGAAACTTTAAGGACAATATGGTAATGATTGCTCATGACGGAGTATGAGCAAATGCCGATAGAGAATATATCGGATAATTCCAGCATTCTATTAACAATCCATTGTCGTCGGTGTTCAAAAGAGGTTTTTGTGGGTTTGTCATAGCCTGCTAAAAATGCCCGTCTTACACATCGGGTGATGACGTGATAATACGGTGTATCATCAATTGAAATGAGTTGGCTCCTTGCTGTTGTCATGTTTGCTCCACTAAAATCACTTATGGTACAAAATTTTGCAGCTGAAAACTATGGCAAAATTCCTTTTCTTTGTAGGAATTTTGCCATAGAGCATCATATTAGTTCAATTTACCTCGGTAAAGTTTTGTGTTGGCTTATTTTGAAACAGTAAAAAACTCGGTGAGTGTCTTGGTTTCGATTAAAGCGTGTTTTTATGGGTCTTGTTGAAGTTCGAGGTTCTCAGACAGCTTTACTGTTTCAAAATAAGCCAACACAAAACTTTACCGAGATAAAATATATAGGACATACACCAACAAAACCCTTTCTTCACAGCGCGTGTGAGGCCTACTTCCTTTGTTTCGAATAGGTGGAATTTTGGTTTTTCCTCAAAATCTATTCAAATTCTCGATGTTTTGCCTTCAGAATCTGCAAAACTTCGCTCAATCTGGCTTTAAGGAAGATAATTTTGACAAATTTAATGTTTGACTATGTGCATGTCTAATATATATTCCATATATTATCACGATTGATGAAATTTATAAACTCCCTCATGATGAAATAACCATATCCATTTTTCAAAAAAGTTTATTATAATTACATCTCCATTAAAAAAGCATTCATTAAATATTTTTAAATGACTAGCAACAAAGTTATTTATCGTGAAGGAGTTAACTTTAAAAGGTCCTTCTAATTTATGATATGAAACCTCTGTAATTATATGTAATTCACCACAGAAATAGTGTTCTTCTCTCAATATTTCAAGCAATGTTAAATCATCCCAATTATTACAAATTTTCCAATCTTTAGACTCACTTTTTGCAGATATAAAATCACTAACACTTTCAATAGAATTATATCTAAAGCGCTAAGTGCCGTTGGAACAAATACTTATGAAGTTGAAGTCACTGCAATTGACAATGGTATTCCTCAAGAATTTGCCACGCAATTAATAACAGTAACTGTAGGTGATTTGCTAGAAACCTCGCCCATTGATTTGAGTATTAATGCTTCGGCCAACAAGACCAATATTAATCCCGGAGATAGCATTGTTTTTACCATAGTTCTGAGCAATAATGGCATCGATAATGCAGATAATGCAGCTTTTTATGAAGTACTCCCGGCAAGTATTGAACACAGTACATGGACTTGTGTGGCTTTGGGAGAAGCGATTTGCACGCCATCAGGTACAGGTGAAATATCTGATTTAGTCTATATTGCCAATGATGGCAGCACATTGACTTACACTATAACAGCCACCTTACGCGCGAATGAAGTCATGCGTGCCCCTTATCAAGCTTTTATAGAAAGCACCGAACCGCAATTCGATACTGATTTGTCGAATAACGCAGCCCAAATATCAACTACTTCAATTATTTATTCTAATGGTTTTGAGTGAAAGACATAAACTTTATTGAAACTGTACCAGCCCTTTATGGAGTGCCGTCAACTTGTATAGATGCTATGCATTCAAGTAACGATTTAAATGATGAATGTACCATTCCTTGTGATAGTAATTCGTGCGATTAATAACATTGGTGGTTAAGGCTTAAAACACCATAGAGAGTCATCCTCACGAATGCGGGGAAAATACATTTGTAATGTATTTTCATGCAAACCCTCATGGATGATACGAATAATCTAGGAGCTTGTCCGAGAATAGAAAATCTATTACAGAAAATCTGGATTTGTGCTATTTTCCGCTTTTTCTCGTCAAATAGAGCGACTATTCTCCTCAAAAAAGCGAAAAATAGCCCTAAACCCAGCTTTCCTTCATTACGATTCCTATTCTCGGACAAGCTCCTAGAGTTAATAATACGATAATTGACCCCCAGCATTTTTGCTTATAATCGAGTATTCTTGGCTTCCCATTTTCATGGGAATGACAAAGTTTCAAACTAACAATTAGTTTAATTACAATAGGTTAGTTCTTAAGGATGCAACCAAAATAGTGCGACTCCATTAAGAGCGATTTAACTAGCAAATGCTTATTCAAAGCCATTTGCAAAAATTATCTCGTCAAAATAAGTTTCATCAGCTCCTATGTCATAAGGTCCATCACCATTGCCTATGGGTGTATCATGCGCGCGTTCTTGAGAGTCCATGTCTTTTAGAGTGGGCTGATAGAAAGTTGCATTGCAAACATCAACAGCAAGTGAGCTCTCTTTTATGTGGTAGTCATTATTTGCATTGTCTATAAAAGGCGAAACTAGGCTAATTTTGATAGTAGTTCCTGATAAATTACTAATATCATGTGCCATCACACAATAATTTTCATTGACAGAATTACTGTTATTCATTACTTGTCCACCAGCAGAATCATAAATTATATCGCCATATAAGTTGGCGGTTGCATTAAATAATCCAAAGGTTGCAAGCTGAGCTTCATTATCGGCAAATGTACTAAAAGCAATAGTTGCTTGAGAACCCGTAAATGCTCGAATGATATAATTTCCATCTCTCGTGTTTGATGGCGTGTGTCGAGCAAACACGGAGCCTTCAATATTAGCAGTTGTATTGCTGTCGATTAAATAGATAGCACTACCAAAGTCTGCATTGTTTTCTTCAAATGATACATTTCCAATAAGGAGTGTTGCGCCAGATTCTGCAAAAATTGCACCACCGGATGAATTGTTTGTTCCGGCTTGGTTTTGTAGCATTCTGTTGCATAAATTGTTGGAGATGCAAGCGTATTGAGGCAGACGAGAGAAGGTTAAGATGGCATTATTGCTGACGGCGATCCCGCCTCCATTGTTGCTGGCATTATTGTTGAGAAATTGTGCGCCGAAAATACGCATCTCTGTCGTATTTCCCGTCAAATAAACGCCTCCACCATCACCATTGGCATTATTGGCACCTGCTTGATTGTAGGAGATGGATACACTGCTTGCATTGTTGCCAGTAATATCAGTATCCAGTTGAACATCATGACTTGCGATATAAACAAATGAGGCCGAATCAGCATATATGCCTCCTCCATTATTGTTGGCGGAGTTAAATTCGATGCCTTGAATATTGTTAGCCGTTGTATTGGATAGCATATTAAAATTGCTTTGGTTAGTTAGATAGATGCCGCCGCCGTTATTGGTTGCAGTATTGTTTTTTATTGTAGAATTTCCATACACAATAATACTCGATGAAAAGCTATAAATGCCACCCCCGTTAAAGTCTGTATTGTTTGCTATGTCAGTATGAATAATATGAACTGAACCAGCATTTAATACAGCAATGCCACTTCCTGTATTATTTTGAATAGAAGAATCGGATATCTGAAAATAAGTTTGCTGATTACCATTAAGAACAATCCCAGCTCCCAAGTCACTATCGCCAGCTTTTCCATTGATGATATTAAGTTGAGAGAGTATAAAAAATGAATTGCCAGTTGTTGCTTGAATGTAGAGGGCTACAGCTAAATTTGAACCATCAATAGTCGTTCTTCCAACTCTATTGGAGTTAGTGCCAGCAGAAGCGCAATCTGCATACCCGCCCATCATGATTGTTGTCCGATCTAGTAAGATGTTTTCACTAAAGCTTCCTTGTACCATTCTTATTTCTTCTTTGCCACTGTCAATTGCAGCTTGAATACTGCTAAAATCGCAGCCTCCAGATCCTACGGTAGCATAGTTTTGAGCTTGCTTGAACTGTGGTTTTTGATTGGCGCTAACAATAAATGTTAAGCTTAATAAAAAGAGTAGAGCCTGTTTTTTCATATTAATCCTGTGTGTTTCTTATTCTATTAATACGCTTATTACAGCCACATAGTGACAAATTTAATAATTAATCCGATTTGTAGGACGCCCAAAAGTTCACCTCAGTAGAGGTGACTAGACAGTCTCAGGACAATAAAAATATAGAAGTGCTTTATCAAACCTCGTTATATTAGCCCAAGGATGCTACTGAACTGAAGAAATTTTCAAAAAACTTTCGGTACATAAAATACTAGTTGCATGGCCAAAAAACCACGTTTAATCCAAGTCACTACATAGAAAACATGTTTCTTGGATTAGTTATCAAAAATCTTAATCTCTGTTTCATAAACTTCGGCTTGATACAGGTCATTACCACTCTCAGTCGGGCAATAAACCGTTCCCATTTGCTTTCCGTCTCTTCCTGTATAGCTCTGATCTAACTCTACTATATCTCCAATTCTCGGCTTTCTCCCGCCTGGTATTTCAACAATAAAACGTTCTGTTGGTAGCTTAACCAATAGCTGTGCTCGAGGAGGATTACTTATATTCATATTTTTATTCTCGGATAATTTCTCAGACTTACTATTGGTGATGAGGCTTTTCCTGGATTTTCTAGGAGCATCAAGGACTCGTGTTATTGATGTTACCTTAATTTAGTTTGTACCAGTCAGTGTTTTTTGTATTTTCATTGATTTGTGTATTTTAGTTGAAATATTTAATTTGATCCATACAATGTATGTATGGTTGAGTTTGAATGGAATGAAGTTGAAAACAGTAAGAATCAAAAGAATCATGGAGTCTCTTTTGAGGAAGCGATTTCAGTTTTTTACGATGAATTTGCTGTGCAATTTTATGACGAAACACATTCCTATTTAAATGAGGATAGATTTTTATTGCTTGGCATGAGTAATAAAGCAAAAATGTTAATGGTATGCCATTGTGAAAAACAATCTGATAATAAACTGAGAATAATTTCAGCAAGAAAAGCCACTAAAAATGAAACGACATTTTACAAAAGGTGAAGACAATGCAAAAAGAATACGATTTATCTAAATTAAAATCCCGCAAAAACCCATATGCCTCCAAGTTAAAAAAATCTGTAACTATGCGTTTAAGTGAGGATGTCATTGAGTATTTTAAAGGCATGTCCAAGGCTTCTGGTTTGCCATACCAAAATTTAATCAATTTATATCTAAGAGATTGCGCTCAAAAACACAAAAAAATTGACATATCTTGGCGATAAATTTTAGATTCACTATACCTACCAATTGATTACGCTCTATTTTGTATTTCTCTATCGGGATTCGGGTAATATTAAAAAATAGCTTTTATTGAAATGCATTGAAACTGTGGCAGTAAAATGATGGAAATAAGACTTGTAATTTTAAAATAAAATCAGCAGTATTATAAAAGAGACCTTTGCATAATTAGTGTGACGAATAAAAAATGATTAAATTCACCAGCTTTTTGCCAAAAATTTCGCCAATAGCGTGCTATTACCTTCAATTTTTGGCTCAATCTGGCAAATTTTCTCTATTTTTTCTTTCGCCACATAATTATGCAAAGGTCTCTAAAATAATTAAAATAATTTGTGTTAGGACTCGAATTCAGCCTCTCTTTCTCGGTTATTAATTGTAAACTGTATAGCTAAAAACCATGAATAAACAAAGTTCAACTTTACATATTCATGAAACAAGATTAATATTAGCCTATGATTATTAGAGAAATTACTCCAGAATTGAGACGGTTGGCTAAAGATTATCCCATTGTGACCATCATTGGTCCGCGACAATCGGGTAAAACCACGCTTGCCAAAATGACCTTTCCAAATCACAGTTATTGTTCACTTGAAGACCCTGATGTCAGAAAATTCGCTAAAAGTGATCCGAGGAGTTTTTTAAGAAAATACAATAAAAATGTTATATTTGATGAGATTCAACGCGTTTCTGAACTGTTGTCATATTTACAAACTATGGTTGATGAAGAGGACAGCAAAGGACGCTTTATTTTAACAGGCTCGCATCAGTTGCAACTCAGAGCAGAAATCAGTCAGTCATTGGCTGGTAGAACGGCTTTGTTGACATTGTTACCGTTAAGTATCAGTGAGGCAATGACCACAAAAAAACCAGAATCAAGGGACGCCTTACTTTATCAAGGTTTATTCCCTCGACTCTATAAAGACAAGCTTAAAGCAACCACATTTTATGCCAATTATTACAGTACTTATATCGAAAGAGATGTCAGGCAGTTGATCAATTTGAAAAATGCTGCCAACTTTGAGAGATTTTTGAAACTGCTTGCAGGTCGCGTTGGACAAGTTATTAATTTCAATTCTTTATCCAACGATGTGGGTGTGTCTGCCACTACATTAAAAGAGTGGTTGTCAGTTTTAGAGGCATCATTCATTATTTTTAGGCTAGAACCCTATTTTGAAAATTTTGGCAAACGAGCAATAAAATCACCCAAAATTTATTTTAATGACACGGGGTTATTGGCTTATTTATTGGATATTGACTCAGAAAAAATTATCGGAAGAGATCCACTAATTGGTAATATTTTTGAAAATTTAATCGTGTTAGAAATAATGAAGACACGTTTGAATCAAGGTTTAAATCCAAATATATATTTCTTTAGGGATTCTAATGGGTTGGAAGTTGATATACTCTACAAAAAAGCATCCCAACTGATTCCGATTGAGATTAAATCCGCAGCAACATTTACAAAAGCATTTACAAAGTCATTGCTTAAGTTTCAAAAACTTACTTCAAAAGCTCAAAAAGGTTATGTGGTCTATGCTGGTGAATTTGTTGCCGAAACCGAAACCTATACAATAGTAAACTATTTAGACACGAAATCAATAATGAAATCAGATTAAAGATGATGAAGCAAACTTGGCAGAAGATATTTCATCCTAAGCTCATGACGTGGTTTACCCAAACCTTTAAGCAGCCCACCGATGTACAAACCCAAGCATGGCAAGCTATCAGCCAATACCAAGATGTGTTAATATCATCGCCTACGGGTTCGGGCAAAACATTGGCGGCTTTTTTGTATGCCTTGAATACTTTGTTTGCCGAAGATGACAGTAAGCAGCTGTCAGTTCTTTATATTTCTCCACTCAAAGCTTTGTCCAATGATGTCAAAATCAATCTGCAAAAACCTTTAGAACAATTAAATGGCTTATTTGCAGACAAAAATATTCGGGCAGCAACTTGGACGGGCGATACTAGCCAAAACGAACGCAATAAAATCCGCAAAAAGCCACCGCATATTTTGGTGACAACACCTGAATCACTTTATACCTTGTTAACTGCACATTCTGGTCGTGCTATTTTGGGCACAATTAAAACAGTCATCATTGATGAAGTTCACGCAGTGGCAAATTCGAAACGCGGAGCGCACTTGGTTTTGTCATTGCAACGTCTTGAAGCTTTGTGTATTCAAAGACCCCAGCGTATCGCTATTTCTGCTACACAAAAACCAATTGAGCGTATGCGCGATTTTGTTTTGCATAAGGAAAATTCACATATTGTCAATTTAGGTCATAAGCGAGAGCTGGATTTGACTGTAGAAATTCCCGAGTCTCCATTGCATGCATTGATGTCCAATGAACAATGGAGTGAAGTCTATAAGCGCCTAAAACAGGTGATAAATTCACACAAAACCACCTTGATCTTTGTAAATAACAGAAGACTGGCAGAGCGGTTAGCCAAAAATCTAGCAGAAATTATTGGTGAAGAGTGGATCACTTCCCATCATGGTTCATTGGCCAAAGAACACCGGCTCAAAGCCGAGCAAGATTTAAAAGCTGGCAAGCTGAAAGCCTTGGTGGCAACGGCCTCCTTGGAGTTGGGAATCGATATTGGTGATATTGATTGTGTTTGTCAGATTGGCAGTCCCGGCAATATTCAGGCTTTTTTGCAAAGAGTAGGGCGCTCGGGTCATTCTTTGGAGAAGACACCCAAAGGCATATTATTTGCCACAACTATTGATGATTTGCTAGAACTTACGGCGTTGAAACAGGCCGTGATGAAGAAACAATTGGATACCACCTTGTTTCCGATAAAGCCCTTTGATGTTTTAGCTCAACAAATTGTCGCCGAAATCGCTATGGCTGACTGGGACAGGAAACAACTTTATCATCTGTTTTCTGACAATTACATCTACCAAGACATGAGTGAAGCCGAATTTAATCAAGTGATAGATATGCTGGCTTTGGGTTATGGAGGCAACAGACAACGACAAACGGCGATGATTTTTCATGACAAAGTCAGCGACCAATTACGCCCACGAAAAGTCGCACGACTCACAGCCATTACCAATGGCGGAACTATTCCGGATCAATTTGATTTTGATGTAAAATTATTGCCAGAAGACATTAAGATTGGCTCGTTAAATGAGGATTTTTCTTTTGAAAGTTTGCCTGGTGATATCTTTATTTTGGGCAATCATTCTTATCGAATATTAAAAATTGAAACATCAAAAGGTATTGTCTTTGTCGAAGATGCGCACGGACAACCGCCGAACATCCCTTTTTGGTTTGGGGTCACCATGTGGCGATCGGATGAATTGTCCAAGGCTGTGTCTGATTTAACCCTTGATTTGCATGAAAAACCTAAGGAAATAGAACAAAAATACACTATTTCGACTCTGGCAGCAGAACAACTGTGTGAATACGTTGCTAAAACCCACAAGGTTTTAGGCATTGTCGCCAGCCAAAAGCACATTGTCGTTGAGCGTTTTTTTGATGAAAACAATGACATGCATCTTGTGATACATTCTTTGTTTGGTTCGCGTCTGAACAGAGCGTGGGGTTTGGCATTACGTAAAAAATTCTGCCGCAATTTCAATTTTGAACTGCAAGCCGCCGCCGATGAAAACACATTAATCTTGTCATTAAGCGAGAGTCACAGTTTTGATTTAAGTACTATTATCAATTACCTCAGTCCGCAAACTGTCGAATACACCTTAATTCAAGCCTTACTCGATCGACCCATGTTTGAAACCCAATGGCGTTGGAATGCGACAATAGCCTTAGCCATTAGGCGTAGAAACGGCGGGAAACGTGTGCCGGCCCAATTTCAACGCAACAATGCCGAGGATTTAATCGCGCAACTCTTCCCTGATCAAATCGCCTGCCCAGAAAACCTTGCAGGTGACCGTGAAATCCCTGAGCATCCTTTGGTTAAACAAGCCATTCATGATTGCATTCGAGTATTGATGGATATTGATGGTTTGGCAAAACTATTGCAAGATATCAAAGACGAAAAGATAAAAATCAGCTTTGTCGATGCCAATACGCCATCACCGGCTTCATTGGCGATTATTAACGCTAGAAATTTCGCTTTTTTGGATGATGCACCTGCTGAAGAACGCCGCACCAATGCCGTTCGCACCAAAGAACTCAGCGATACTCTCGAATCTTTTCCATCGCAAAATTTAGATAAAACTGTAATTGATTCTGTAAACAGCACAGTCTCCCCTTTTAAGCGCAATGCCGATGAACTGCACGAAGCGATTCATTTTGCGGGGTTTATGACTGAAAATGAAATTGGTGATGGGAAAGAATGGTTAGTTGAATTAATGAAACACAATAAAGTATCTTTCATTGCGAGTGAGGAACGAGAGTGGCAATCTCCAGAACAATACGATAAAACCAACAGATTGCCGCAGTCGTGCCTCCTTCGCAATGACGAGCCCTTTATTGGATCAGCAGATAACAAAAATAAAAAATCCGTCATTGCGAGCGCAGTGTGGCAATCTCCCAAAGATTGCCGTGATTCAAACAATATTTACTTCACAACCGAAAACAAAAAACTCATAGAATCCATCTATAAAACCATTGACGAAGCAAACTATACCCAAAACCTAGCCAAACTCACCTTCATGAAACTCGAAACCATCGGCTTCACCGCCTTTGATACATTAAAACAAATCATGATGGTTTCAGCCAGTTCATTGTTACAAGCCTTATTATTACTCGAAACCCAAGGCAAAGTTTTCAAAGTCATCGGTGAAGATAAAAAAGAATACTGGTGCGAACGCCATATCCTCGCCAAAATTCGCAAACAAAGCCACTACAAAAAACGCAATTCACACGAGCTAATTTCACCAAAATCTTACCAACAAAAGTTACTACTAAAACATTTTTATAAGCACCAAGGCATGGATGGTTTAATTGAAGTATTAAAATTATTAGAAGGGTTTTCCGCACCAGCAAGCATTTGGGAAGAACACATCCTCAAGCCACGAATAAAAGATTATCAATCATACATGCTAGAATCTCTGTGTTATTCAGGTCAGTTTGTCTTCAAACGCATCACACCAAACAATCAAATAAGTGCCAATGGTATTGCTTGTATTAAAAATATACCTATTGCCTTTATACAAAGAAAAAATCTAACACTAATTGAAACACCCAATTACTTGCCCGAACAGTACACAACACAAGGATTAAAAATCTTTGAGTTGATAAAAACAAACGGCGCCATGTATGCCAGTGACTTACAAAAGCATTTGGATTGTATGTTGTTAGAAATTGAAAATACCTTGATACATCTGATCAAGTTGGGCGTAGTTTATTGTGATGGTATCAGTGCTTTGAGATTGTTCTCCCTATCACCAGCCGAACGTGGGCGTTATATTAAAAAATCACGAAGCACCACATCATTCTTAGACATGATGGGTAGATGGAGTGTAACGCCGAAAGTTGAGAAATCAGATAATAAAGCCTTGGTGAAAATCGTGCTCAAAAGATATGGAATAGTATGCAAAGCCATCTTCGATAAGGAGCAATTGCCGCTAAAATGGTACGATTGTGTTTATGAATTAACAAGATTAGAAGCCCAGGGCGAAATTCTTGGCGGGCGCTTTATCAAAAAATATTCAGGGATTCAGTTTGCCAATAAGGAATTTTTTAAACAAAAGGGTGTTCATGATATGGAGGGTTTATCTCTCCATGAGAAAGATTGTTGTTATTTTGATTAAAATCACCATCATTGCCCACTTGTCTGGATCCAATCAAAACCACGGTCGGGTTCTTTTTGGGTAGCTTTATAATAGTTTTTAAGTGTTTTTTGGATTCAACCATGCAAATATAACATTAAATATTATATTTGCATGGTTAAATAAAAAATAATTGAATTGATATCTAATCGAAATATTAGTGAGTACATACAAGATTGTGAGTATGTATTCCCACGCGGAGCATGGGAACGAGAGCAAAAATATAGCTCAAAAACCTGAAATTGGCGTTGACTGGCGACTACCCAACCAAAAGGAATTGCGAACAATTGCAGCCAGAAATTGTTATAACCCAAGTATCAATGTCAATGTATTTCCTAATACACCAGATGATTGGTTTTGGTCGTCCTCGCCGGTTGCTGGCGATGTTAGCAGTGCGTGGGCTTTTAGCTCCGGCTTTGACAACTACTATGGTCGTGACAATAACTATCGTGTACGTTTAGTTCGTAGTCTCGGACAGTGATTTTTTTATTTTTTTTATAAAGGCAAACCCCCTTTTCTTATTGTACGCTAAGTTTCAACAAAGATTGTTGTCAAATCCATCGTCATTGCGAGGAGCTCCGCGAAACGGCAACCTCCTGGATATGCCGTAATCTCGAATAGAATACTTCATCATCCCTTCTCCTATAGTTGATGGAGTTTTTTTATGGATAATGGTATCCTCATGAGCTTGCCGCGGTCGTACCTCCCTCGCAATGACAGTCTAAATTGTCTATTTTATCCAGATAGTCTATAATGGACATCCTTGAAAATTTAACAAAATAATGAACACAATTACATCAACCAAAGCAAAGCAGGAATTCGGTAGCTTAATAATGCGATCACAGGTTATACCCATAAGCGTGACCAAAAATGGCAAGCCTGTCGCTGTTATATTATCAGAAGACCAATACTAAGCCATGAAATTACAAAATTTACGCGCAGCACTTATCGAAGGCGAACAAAGTGGCGATGCTGGAATTTTGAATATGCAAGCCATAAAAGATAAAGCCAGAAAGATAGCGCTTGATGCTCAAGATTTATAAGCAACAAAAGGCTGAACAAGATTCAAGTCATTAGACTATTAGGAAATGATATGGATTATTTAAATCATTTAGAATAGTTCGTTTTTAGTTATTGACTGTATGCTGAAAAGTTACTTCTAAAGAAAATATTAACTTTAATGATAATAATTCCAGAGAAAAAACCATACACTATGTTGTAATTTCCAGAGATAATTACAATATCTGATTTTCAACTAGTGAATTTAATATGTATAAAAGACAAATATCAAAAACAATTTTATCTGGCTTTGATTCAAATGAAGTGGTGTTTTTGCTGGGAACCAGACAAACAGGTAAAACAACCTTGTCACATCTACTGGCACAGGAAAGTGATTACAATAAAAATGAAACATGGTACTTTGATTTTGAGGACAAACATTATAGGAACATGTTTAATGATGTCAGTGTTGCAATCATAGGGCAAATCCTTGCTGTTGAAGGGATTGATGTTAATAAAAAAAATCTTGTGATATTTGATGAAATTCAACTATTGGATGATCCATCTAATTTACTCAAATTATTACATGACCATTTTCCTCAATTAAAAATCATTGCCACAGGCAGTTCTTCACTTCAAATACAATCAAAATTTTCAGATTCTCTAGCTGGTCGAAAAAAAGTGTATTTGATAGAACCTTTAAATTTTGATGAATTTCTCTTATTTAAAGGAGAGGACAAACTACTCAATTTAAGAAACATGATTGTTGAGAGTGGATTTACCGAAGATAACAGTCAATTGCTACAATCATATCATCAGCAATTCTTGAGAATTTTTGAAGAATATCTGATTTATGGCGGTTATCCTGAGGTTGTGTTAAGTAGTAACAGTGAATTAAAAATAGAAAAGTTAGATTCAATCGCACGTTCATATATACAAAAAGACATACGTGAAATTGCCAACATAGAAAACCTCAACGCTTATAATAAGCTACTCGAATATTTAGCTGTTAATGCTGGCTGTCAATTTAAGCTCACATCAGCACAACTTGCTGTTGGTATAGCTGCAAAAACATTGGGCAAGTATCTCAATATATTACAAGAGACCTTTATTGTTGATGAATTAAGGCCGTTTTTTACCAATAAAAATAAAGAACTAAGCAAAACAACAAAAATATATTTTAAGGACACTGGTATTAACAATTTAATGATGCGAAATTTCAATCCTTTAAGTTTGCGCCGTGATGCAGGTGCAATTTATGAAACTTATGTTTTTAATACATTAAAATTCAATCCAAAAGTGACCTCAGGTTTGTTTTTTTATCGAACCCAATCTAAAAGTGAAATTGATTTCATCCATGTAAATAATACAAAATTTTCACTGTATGAAGTGAAATCAGGAAAGAGCAATAAAATACCACGCACAATGATTGAGTTTGAGAAAAAGTACAAAGATAAAGTTGATATAAAAAGCCAATATGTGATTAATCAGTCGGTATATCAACAAAAAGGCAGTGTTTGTTTTCTACCAGCTTATTTATTATCCAAATAGCTCATCCCATGGTTTGATAACCATATCATAGATTTTTATGGTTTTATCACCTCCATAAATACAGGTTCCATCTGTTCTGCCTTGTAGTTTATTTAACCATTTAACTTTTCTAAACACACGCGGAGCGTGGGAACGAGATTAAGAATCTAATATACATTTTATTATGGTAGTTCTTTTGTTTTAATCTATCTTGTCAATTCAAAATGAAACTTTAAATCTACAAGAACTCGATGATTTGTATTATTCTTTTAATAAATAAAGATAATGTCTTGGTAAATACAATTAAAACCGTCATTTCGAGGGAGGCACGACTGCGGCCCCAAAGGGCAGGACAGCCATTTTGCCACGCGAAGCGACCCGAAGGGTGATTGGCAGGAGCCATGAAATAATCTCTTGAATTTATCGTAATCTCGAATAATTTGCCACACTGTACCTTTTACACTAATTGATGGGTTTCTTTTCTTCACAACTGTAGCGTCATGAGTTTGCCGTGGTCGTACCTCCCTCGCAATGACAGAAGTATTTTTGTTGTTCTTTATTTTGGAGGGAGTATTGAATAAAGTAGATGTGATTATTGCGTTAATTTTTTAATATGTGTGGGTAAATCCATGCGTTGGTGGAAAAATTCAAGTATTTCTAATTGTTTTTCTGTTTCTCTAAATACTATAAAGTGACAGCCTTGTTTGTAATAGGAAATTTCGTTATGAGAATCTTGTATTAAATTCACACAGCTTTTTGTTTGTGGTGGATTGTTACTGGCAAGTTGATTTATACATTCTATTAATTCATCGCGGTATTTTATAGTTTGTTGATTGCCAAAATGTTTAACCGTCCATATGGCAATATCTCTTAAACTTGATTCTGCTTGTTTTGTTAGACGCCAAGGTTTCATCTATGTTGCTGATGAAAATGCTCGATTAATCGCTTCTTCACCAGTACCTTTGGCAAATTGTCCAAGCTTGGCTTGATTGAGAGAAATTGTGATTCTTGCTCTAATTTCTTCAAGTTCTAATTGATCGTGCTCTCGTCTGAGTTGTAAGGCACGCAATCCATCACGCATGACTTCACTGGCACTTTTATATTCGCCATTTGAGACCAGTTTATTTATCCATTTGTCCAGTTCTGGAGTAAGTGCGATACTTTTTGCGTATTGTGCTGGCATGGTATTCTCTAGTTGATGATTGCCAATATTAGCACAGGGTGGTAAATATTGCTACCCCGTAAGGGTTTTATTCAAATAACTCACGATGGCCGTAATCCAGACCACCATGCGTTCCTCTATCTCGGGATTTGGGTAATATTAAATTTAAAAAAACAACAAATTATCTTAGCCTTTAATTATCAATTTCACTACAATGATGGCATGAATTTGAATTGAGACAAATAGTCTATGATTTCACCAATAACATCAAGAATAATTGAATGCTTTCTTCAAGTGACTCAGCGGGAATGTTTTGCATGAAAACCCAATGAGTTTTGAGCAATCTAAAACCCCTGTTTTTTTGCAAAGCAAAGCCTATTACTTGCTTTTGTTGTCATTTGCATATGTGATATATTCGCATTGGCAAAGCCTCAATGGTGGTTTTTTAAGCGATACTTATTCTATCTATATTTATTGTTATAATCTGGATGAAAAAGGTGAGTTGTGGAATACTATTTTTTCTCAATTTTGGCATGGAATGGTAAATGGAGGGATAGATGTCTATCGGCCTTTGGGGTATTTATCAATTTGCGGTGAGTTTCACCTGTTTGGAAACTCTCCTTTTGTTTTAAGATCGATACAATTGGCTTTTCATTTGCTCAATGCTTTAATGCTTTTTGTTTTGATAAAAACTATTTTTAAAGCCAATAAAAATGCAGATATCACGGCTGCTTTTGCTGCTGTTTTTTTCTTATTCAGCCCTGTCTCGCCAGAAATAAGCATGTGGATTGCTACACGCCATGATTCTTTGGCCTTGTTTTTTATGCTATTGGCTGTGTTGCTTCATTGGCAAAATAAAAAGCTGTTGAGCTTAATTAGCATGATTTTAGCTTACAGTTCTAAAGAGTCTGCCATCGTTTTACCGGCTATGTTATTTAGCGTGAGTTATTTTAAAATTCCCTTTATATTTAAAAATTTCAAAAATAAATTTATTCTGGCCTTAAAAGAAACTTGGATGTATTGGTTGGTATTTTTGATTTATTTATTGGCTCGATTTTATATGTTTGGAGGGGCTTTTCATGTTTATGAAGCTAGAAGTGCTTCTTTTGGCAGCTTTGTTCATAATTTATCCGTGTTCCCACGGGTTTTTTCTCAACTTACTTTGGCAGCGTGGTCAAAATCGTCTATTGTCCCTTGGTTTTGGACGGTGTTCTTGTTCTTAGTAATCTACAGTTGTTGGATCAGTTATAAAAATAAGAAAACACATTTATGGGTCATGTTTTTTTCGTGGATTTTAATCACTTTGTTGGCATTGGTGACCCAGGTGGGTAGCACTGATAGTTCAGGGGCGGGTTCAAGAATTCTCTATACTTTGAGTGCTTGGTGCGCTGTTTTAGTCTCTTTGCCGCTGTTGTTTATGAATAGAAAAACTCTTAGTGTCGCCTTGGGCTATTCAATTTTGCTAATTTACATTCAAGCCTTGCCACTACAGAACTGGACGCAGGCAGCGGTTGTATCCAAAAAATTACTTTCTTCTGTGAAAAAACTGCCGCCATTAGAGAACAACAAACAATGGTCCTTGGTGCTTACACCCGATCATATTGGCGTTGGTTTGTTAGCGAGAACGGCTCAAGGTGGTTTTAGTTTGCCTCCTTTTAGGAGTCGTTATATGTTGGATGAAATGGTACCCTTTGTAGAAACGGACCTTGAAATTTGGCGTCTGAGGCTGGTTAACAAGTTTATGCTTGAATATAAAAAGAATTCAAAAAAGCCCAATCAGTATCCGACACATTATTATTGCACTCAAAAGGATGGGAATCTGATCGAATTGCAAATCGACGAAATAGATGCGTCCAGCAAAGAAAAATGGCAGAAAAAATGGAAACAGCAAACGGACAAACTGGGCTGTTATTTTTGATTGAGTTGTTGTCCCAGCAAGCCTTAATGCAATACAAATGCAAATTACTTGAAGCATCACAAAATTACGTTATAATTGTATTTTCGCAATTATTCAGCATAATTTAAATGAAATACAGCGCCGCTGGTTAGTTGCGTATTTTTTCTATCGAGAATTGGATGGTAAACTTCTGTTCTTGGACAAGTTAAGGAAGCAGCTAATAAAATGAACAATGAAACCCACAATCCAGAACTCGAACTCGCTTGGGATTTTGTCGAAAAGACAGACAGGAGTATCTATCTTACAGGAAAGGCAGGAACAGGTAAAACAACATTTCTGCATAAAATAAAGCAGCAATCTCGCAAGCGCCTCATCGTTGTAGCACCAACAGGAGTGGCAGCGATCAATGCTCAAGGTGTGACTATCCATTCATTCTTTCAACTGCCTTTTGGTCCTATTATTCCTGGTCAGGCCCAAGCTCAACAGCGTGGCAATTTTAAAATGAGGTTTGGTCGCAAGAAAATCGATATAATTCGTTCCCTTGATCTACTTATTATTGATGAAATCAGTATGGTTCGTGCTGACTTGCTTGATGGGATTGACCAAGTGTTACGCCGTTACAAAAACCGCGACAAAGTATTTGGTGGTGTGCAAGTGCTTATGATTGGTGATCTTCAACAATTAGCTCCAGTGGTAAGACCAGATGAATGGAGTTTGTTATCATCCTATTATGAGACGGTGTTTTTCTTCAGCAGTCACGTTTACCAACAGGCCAATGCTGTGGCTATTGAATTGCAACATATTTACCGACAAGACAATCAAGAATTTATCTCACTGTTGAATGAGGTAAGAAACAACCAGTTATCCAACGATTCAGCCAAGGAGCTTAATAAACGCTATTTACCCAATTTTATCCCTGCAGAAAATGATGCTTTTATTACTCTTACAACCCACAACAATAGAGCACAACGCATGAATGATGCAGAACTAGCACAGCTAGCAGGGCAAAGTTATGCTTTTAAAGCTGAAATCAAAGGTAAATTTAGTGAGCATGCCTATCCTACCGATGTTGATTTGGTATTGAAAAAAGGTGCGCAGGTGATGTTTATTAAAAATGATTCCTCTGCTGAAAAACGTTATTTCAACGGTAAAATGGCAGAAATCATAGAAATAGATTCGGCAAAAATTAGTGTTAAATGTCATGAAGATGGAGAAATAATAACAGTAACACCTGAAATCTGGGAGAATATAAAATACAACATCAACCCAGAAAATCAACAAATCGAAGAAGATCGAATTGGATCGTTTGCACAAATACCTTTGCGATTGTCGTGGGCCATAACCATTCACAAAAGCCAAGGCTTAACTTTTGATAAGGTTATTATTGATGCAGAGGCTTCTTTTGCTCACGGACAAACCTATGTCGCTTTGAGCCGTTGCCGAACTATTGACGGCATTGTGTTAAAAAGCCCAATAAATTCTAGCAGTATCATTACCGATGCAAGCGTCATGTCGTATGTCAATAATGTCAACAATCAAGTCGTGACACAGGAACAACTGCTCTCTTCACAAAAGGACTATCAACTTAATTTACTTGCAGAATTGTTTGACTATTCTGCATTAACATACCCTTTGAAACGTTGTATCGGACTCTATTATCAAAATCGCAACAGTTTGCAAGGCAATGTAATCGAACCTTTGACGGCTATGTTGGATTTTGGAGTGAGCCATTTACTCTCAGTGAATAGCAATTTTCACAAACAGTTAATGTCGCTCTCTCAATCCACAAGCTTGCCAGAAAAAGACGAGAAAATTCAAATAAGAATTAAAAAAGGCATTGACTATTTTTTAAGCCAAACAGATAGCTTGTTAAGCAAACAACTGGCTGAATTCAGTTTTTCGACAGAAAACAAAGACACAAAAAAGCAGCTGGATAAACAATTACAAATCATCGAAGATTTTTTACAACAAAAAATAATATGTTTTGAGGGTTTAAAAGATGGCTTTTCTAGCGAGTTGTATTTAACACTTAGAGCGCAAGCTGTATTGAAAAACAACCCAGCAAAGAAAAAGGACTACGATGACACAACAGAACATCCAGAGTTATTCAATAGTCTTAAAGACTACAGAATGACAATAGCGACAAAGGAGGATAAATTGGCTTTTCAAATATTCTCTCAACAGAGTTTGTATGAAATGTGCCGTTATTTTCCAGTGAACCACAAACAACTCAATGATATTCATGGAATGGGTAAAATACGCATCGATAATTATGGCGATGCAATTACAGCAATCATTAAGGATTATGTCGAGAAAAATGATTTAACTGTTAGAGAAGCTATTGTCAAGAAAAGCAAGGCCAGCCCGAAAAAAGGAGCGACACAAAAACAAAGTCTTGATTTGTTTAATGACGGAATGACAATTGCAGAAATTGCCACGCATCGAGGATTTGTTGAATCCACCATAATGGGACACTTAACCTCATTTTTACCTACGGGTGAAATCAGTATCTCGCAACTCATGGCCAAAGACAGGCAGCAGCAGCTAGAAAAAGACATGGAAGGGCTAGAATACGAAGGTTTAGGTGATTTGAAAACAAAGTTAAAAAATGAATACTCTTATGCAGAGTTAAGGATTATGGATGTTTATCTTCATATCGAGCATGAAAAAGACAGGGAATGAAAAGAAGTATAGAATTGCATTAAGAACATCAAAAAAGTTTTATTTTAACAATCAATGACTTAGACGTTTTATATGAGATACATGTCAGTTAAGTTGTAAAAAAAACAAATAAAACAAACAAAGTTCTTTACATTAAAAAAGCAATGCCTATAATGCGCATCTCGCTTGAGAAAGGCTCTTTCAAAAGCGTCTTGAAAGACTCAAAATAAGCAAGCTTAGCTTGAA
>Ga0316208_1001714_pt1 | contig 19784 bp, 25 predicted proteins | sample 3monopyrite_MG_FD_204944 | JGI IMG/M metagenome (GOLD analysis project Ga0316208, IMG submission 204944) | Microbial mat bacterial communities from mineral coupon in-situ incubated in ocean water Damariscotta River, Maine, United States -... | ecosystem: Environmental > Aquatic > Marine >...
AGATCTGATGAAAAGACAATCAGCTGGTGCCGCCGTCGCTCAAAAGTTACGAATCTACTGATTCGCAATGAGCGTTGCGATGCCCAGAACTGAGACGATTGACCCGAGAATCCCGATGATGATTCCGAACCAGGCGCGACCGGCGCCGCTCAGTTGCGGATTTTTCTCCAGCGCTTTTAGCGCCAGAAATCCGCAGACGATGCCGGCGATTTGAAACGGGAGACCGAACATCGGAATAAACGAGAACAGACCGCAGTAGCCAGCGATGATTGCTGTGGCGGGACGACCGACCGGCATCAGGAGTCGGTCAGTCGAACTCGTCTCGTAGTCCGGGATCCGCGTTTTGCCCCACTCTTCATCGAGAATCGATTCACAGAATCGACACTTCTTCGCGATGGCTTTGATCGTCTCTCCGCAAAAAGGACACGCCATTGTGTCGTCAGGAGATTGCGGCATGTCAGTCATCGTTCAGTCCTTAATGTCAGCTCACAGTTTGTCGGACAGCCTGGCAGTGACAAATTGTATCGCTGGTCGAGAATCTGCGGAAACGAACCCGTCCCGAACGATCGGACCCCGCCAGTTGATCAGAGAGTTGTTGGCAAGCGGAACGAACATCGGCGTCGACCGCGACCGAAGCCGTCGGGCAGACCTGAAGATCGGCATCTGCGGGAAGCATGGCGGTCATTCCAGTCCGTCCACTTCTACCCCGGAATCGACCTGAACTACGTCAGCGCAGCCCAAGGCGAATCCCCATCGCCCGCCTGGCAGCCGCTGTCGAAGCCAGCAAATAATTTTTGGCTGGAACAACAATTTGCTTAGGAACGTGTCGAGAATAACTTCCCTGTTTCGTGGTGAAGATTTCTAACCACAGAGGCACAGAGATCACAGAGGAACATCTCCCATTGGCAACTCTGTGTTCTCTGTGCCTCTGTGGTTAATTTCTGCATTGTCAATTCGGGAAGTTATTCTGAACACGTTCCTTAGACGAAGAAACCGGAGTGCGGCCCACGGCCACGCTCCGGTTTCTGTTTGATCTTTCTCAATGCGATGCTAGATCTGACCACCTAATGTTACCATCACTGAGCTGGCGATCCACAATGTCACTAACTTGATTGATACTTGCATCAGGGCCGGCCTGAAGAGAAACATCCTTAACAACCTTCAAGATCATAGCGAAAGCGTTGGGTTCACTGCCAAGTTTATCGTTTTCATAAAGAGGGGGCTTCGTTACCCACGCGGACATCGCCGATTCTTGTGCAGTCAGTTTCACAAGTGACTCGTGCGAAATTTCTCTTTCTTCGTCCAAAGCCACTTCCCAAGAGGGGCCAAATTTATCCACTGCGTACCACATTTGATTTGCAGCCCAGTAGTCGACATTGTCGCATCTCATTGCGTGATAGAACATTAGATCCACTTCTTTGGACGGTCTTGTCCTGTTCTCACAGTAGACGTCATGGATCACGGATGCACGTCTGTAGTTACCAACATATGGGGCGCCAACTTCCTCCCAAAGAAATCGAGGAATTGAGGCGCCGTTGATCACAGAGTTGGCCGGAGCAGTCCAGACGTTTCCGACTAGATCATGGTAGCGAAAGTCTTCGACGAGCTTCATGTTGCGATCTGGCTGGCCATTTTGAACAATCCACTCTGCGATTACGGCCCCGTCGAAGTGGCCAAACTCATTGCGACCGGCTTGCTCAAGATTACTTAGATTTGACATGTTAAATTCCTTGTTGAATGTGAAAGACGCGCCACAACTCAGCGACGCGGACATGAGGAAAAGCGATATAAGTCGCGAGATATTACGAGAAGCTCTCTCAGTCCTGAAAAAGAATGAAGTTTACGTGACGGCGCAGGCTGACAAAACACTTTCGTACAGACAACCCAAAAGTGCAATAGTGTAAGTATCATTTCGTATACGACGGCTCGTGAGGTCACTTTATGGACTCAGCATATCGCCTCGGTTGTCCGGTATGGGCGTGTCCGGATTGGGTGGATTCTTTGTTCTCGACGAAGGATCGGAAGAAGTGGCTGGGTGAGTACTCGTCGGTATTTGGGACGGTCGAGGGGAACAGCACCTTTTATGGGCTGCCGGCGATGGACACGGTTAAGCGGTGGGCGGATTCGTCGTGTGATGGGTTTCGGTTTTGTTTGAAGTTTCCGAGGGCGATTAGTCATGATCGGCGGTCGATCGATGCGGCGGTTGAGACGGGGTTGTTTCTCGACATTCTGAAAGTGCTGGCGAATGCTGATCGGCTGGGGCCTTCTTTTCTGCAACTGCCTCCGACGTTTTCAGCGGTCGAGATGGATCGCCTGACGAGTTATCTCAAGACGCTGCCGAGCGAGTTTCCCTACGCTGTCGAAATTCGGCATGCGGACTTCTTTGATCACGGGCCGGTTGAAGCGGCACTCGATGACATGCTGCGGGAGCTGAAGATCGACCGCGTTCTGTTTGATAGTCGGTCGTTGTTCTCAAAGCCGCCGTCTGATGAGGCTGAGGAAGCGTCGCAGGCAAAGAAGCCACGCAGCCCTCACCGGACGACCGTCACAGGTTCTCGGCCGATGCTACGGCTGGTCGGTCGAAATTCAGTCGACGATACGCTGCCGTGGATTGAAGAATGGGCTGTCGTGATTGCCGACTGGATCAACGCCGGGCTGACACCCTACGTCTTTGCACACTCGCCAGACGAGAAGTTTGCTCCTGAGTTCGCGGCGCGGCTTCATACGCAACTGCAAAGCCACCTGTCATCGCTGCCGGATCTCCCAGTGTGGCCCGGTCAGGCGAAAGAGGCTGGCCCAAAACAGTTGAGTCTTTTTTAGCTGGACCGCAGATGACGAGGGGCGCGGCGTAGCTCCAGCGTTCTCAGAAAACTTCTTCGATGGGGTTTCCGTTGTGTGCCAGAAAGACCGGACGGTTTGACGGGGTGTGGACCGGCTTGGTTCTGTCGAGTCCGAGTTTCTCGTAGATCGTGGCGGCGTAGTCGTCGGGGAGGGTTGGTCGGTTGGTGACGTAGCCGCCCTCCTGATCGCTGGAGCCGATGACCTGTCCGCCGGGGACTCCGCCGCCGGCCAGTGCGATCGAGTAAGCGTTGGTCCAATGGTCTCGGCCCTGGAATCGGTTCAGGCGGGGTGTTCGGCCGAACTCGGACACGAAGGCGACGAGGGTGTCGTCGAGCAGGCCTCGATCTTCAAGGTCTGCGATCAACGCGGCGAATGCCTGGTCGGTGCTGCCCATCATGACCCAGTGAGCGATTCCGTAGCGGCCTTCGCCACCGGCTCCGTTTCGGATCGTGCCGCACGAGCCTTTGTTATAGATGTAGTCGTGGTGGTCCCAGTTCATGTTGAAACCGCCAGGCGTTTTGTCCGTCATTGGCTCCCGGACATCGACGGTGACAAAGCGAACGCCGCGTTCGATCAGGCGTCGCCCCATGAGATAACACTGCCCGCGATGGCCGCGACCGTACGCATCGCGAGTGGCGTCTTTTTCTTCGCCGAGGTTGAAGGCGTTTTGCGTGAGCGGGTTAGTCAGCAGGTCGGCGGCCTGGTTTGAGAGATCGGAAAATGTGCGGACCGGGTCGTTCGAAGCAGGAGCGACGCCGACGTTCAGATTGCTGAGCAGGTCTCGCCGATCGGTGAATCGTCCGCGGTCGACGCCCGTCAGCAGGCCGAGATCGTTGACCTTCCATTCCGGATCGGAGAGGTCGCGACCTCCGGTTTTGAAGACTTTTGCCGCTGCGGCCAGAAATCCGACTCGGGTTTGTTTGGCCTGTTCATGATTGCCGGGCACCATGATGTACGGCGGAAGGTAGTCGCACTTACTTCCCATTCTTTGTGACACGATTGAGCCGATGTCCGGCATCTCAAGCGGGCCGCCGGGCATTTCTCCCGACAAGGCATACTGAGTCCCCAGCGGGTGCCCATTCGCTCCGGAACGGTCATGATGCATCGATCGAATGACTGTCAGGCGGTCGGCGATGCGAGCCGTCTTTGAAAGCAGCGTCGTGAACCGTAATCCGGGAACGGCGGTTGCAATCGGCTTGAATGGGCTGCGGTGCTCGGCGACGGCTTCGGGTTTTGGATCCCACGTGTCCATGTGAGATAAGCCGCCCTGCTCAAGAATGACCAGAACGTTCTTCGCCTGAGCCTTTCGGCCTTCGGAAGCGGCTTCGGCCAGCGATGCGACTCGCGCGGTCATCACGCCAGCGACTCCCACTCCGAGGAAGCTTCGTCTTTGTATTCGCCCGTTTTGAATTCGTCCGCGCAGACTCATAGAAACATGTTCCAAATCGAACTATCTGATTCGTCGCCGTCCGAGGACGCCCTAACCAGCAGCGTCAGGGCTCAGTGACGCATAAGCACTGGTTCATGCTACCGGGAATGTCCGAAATTACTCAACCGGACGTCGGGGTTGCTGCCGAAATGGGTTTCGATTGAGGCCGATCTTGCGGGCGGATTCCGCGTCAAAGGAACGCGTCGGCAATAGCTTCCCTCAGTGGCACGACACACGGTGTCGTCAGCCCTGCGGCCAGGCTGCCGCGACGGAGTCGCGTGCCAGTGTGAGTGTGTTTGGTCAGAGAGGTGCAAGTCCTCTTCAGGCGTGCATTCTTCGGCCTGTATCTGACGGTAACTGCGTCGCTGTGAGGCGGAGTGGGAAACAGCTCGAGGAGAATGACCAGTCCGTAACTTTTGTGAACTCGATTCGATCCCGCATAATCGGCTACTGGCACGCCTGCAGGAGAAGGTTGCTGACGGCCGCGTGCTGTCGTTGATCAAGCAGTTCCTGAAGGCAAAGGTTCTGGATGGGATGTCGCCGTGGCAGCCCGAATCCGGAGCACCTCAAGGGAGTCCGAAACCAATCGGACTTACCCCTATCCCTGTGTCGAATTGCGTGAGCGGTTTGACGGTCGAATTGAGGGCGGTGATACTCGGCGGTGATCGTTTTCGAACTCGCAACCGGAGATTTGACTCGTATGGCCCGCTTTGCTCATCGCCGAATCGGACGTTGTTTTGCTGTTCTGGCTTTGGTTTTTGGTTGTCTGTGGATGCTTGAGCTGGACGCGGCTGCTCGGCAGCCGAACGTCATTCTGATTTACACGGACGATCAAGGCTCGGTCGACGTGAACTGCTACGGGGCGAAGGATTTGATCACTCCGTCGCTGGATGACCTGGCGAGTCGAGGCGTGCGGTTCACTCAGTTCTACGCGGCGGCTCCGGTTTGTTCTCCGTCGCGCGCGGCGATGCTGACGGGCAGGGTGCCTCAGCGAGCGGGCGTGCCGGGGAATGTTTCGTCGACTCATGGCAAATCCGGGATGCCGGCCGAGCAGGTGACGATTGCCGAGATGATGAAGAAGGCCGGGTACGCGACCGGGCATGTCGGGAAGTGGCATCTTGGTTACACGCCGGAAACGATGCCGAACGGGCAGGGGTTTGATTCGTCGTTCGGGCACATGGGCGGGTGCATCGATAACTGGTCGCACTTTTTCTACTGGCAGGGGCCGAATCGTCACGACTTGTGGCAGAACGGCGAGCAAATCTGGCGGGACGGCGAGTTCTTTCCGGACCTGATGGTTCAGCAGGGGCACGAATTCATCGAGCAGAACAAGGATGAGCCGTTCTTTCTCTACTGGGCGATCAATCTGCCGCACTATCCGTTGCAGGGGACGGACAAGTGGCGGAAGAAGTACGAGCATCTGCCGGCTCCTCGTCGGATGTACAATGCGTTTGTTTCGACGATGGACGAGTCGATTGGCAAGCTACTCGCAAAGCTCGACGAGCTGAAGCTTCGCGAAGACACGATCGTGATCATTCAGTCGGACCACGGACATTCTCATGAGGAACGAACGTTCGGCGGCGGCGGCAGTGCGGGTCCGTATCGCGGAGCCAAATTCAGCCTGTTTGAAGGCGGGATTCGAGTTCCGGCGATGATTTCCTGGCCGGGGAAGTTGCCGGCAGGCGAAGTGCGGACTCAGATGGCGACGGCCTGCGACTGGATGCCGACGATCGCTGATCTGGCGGGAGTTGAACCGCCGAAGCACAAACTCGACGGACGCAACATTGCCGAAGTGATTCGGTCTTCCGAAGCGGAGTCTCCGCATGAGGGGTTTCACTGGCAGAGTGGCGGCGGAAAGAATCCTCAGTGGGCCGTCCGTGATGGGGATTGGAAATTGATCGGCAACCCTCGCGACACGAGCAACAAAGCACCGGTCGGCAAGGGCGACAGTCGGTTTCTGGTGAATCTCGCGGAGGATGTCTCTGAGATGACGAATCATGCAGCGGCTCACCCTGACGTTGCAAAGCGGCTCGAGATGCTGCATGAGGAGTGGGTACGCGGTCTGAGTAACTGACTCGGTGTTGCCGATCCTTGCGAATTCGCTCTGTCTGATTGCGGGATCTGATTCCGTCCGTTAATCAGTGTGCTGACCTGCGGTTGGCTTCTGGTCTAAGGAATAGTCCTGAAATAAGTTCCTTGTTTGACCGGAAGCCGAAGGCGCCCGCGTTTCAGACGCTGGCACGCATTCAAAACACCATCGCCTGCGGCTTCGGGTCAAACAAGGCAACGGAAATCGGGAAGTTATTTCGGGACTGGTCTAAGCGGCTGACTTGACGCGGCCGCTGCGTTCTCACTCAACGATTGACGGATTGTGATCATGTCGAGCGAAACTGAATCCCGACTCGCGACCATCGAAGAAAAAGTAAACGCCGGTGAGCGGCTTTCCTTTGATGACGGCCTGTTTCTCGAAGAGAAGGTCGACGTGCTGACGCTTGGTCAGCTCGCGAATACCGTGCGGGAGCGTAAGAACGGAAACCTCGCGTACTACAACACCAACATTCATCTGAATCCAACGAATGTCTGCGTTTATCGCTGCATTTTCTGTGCGTTTCGGGCGGATTTGAAGGCAGACAAGGCCTACACGTTTACCGACGATATGATTCGCGAGCGGGCTCTGGAAGCCCGTTCTCAGGGCGCGACGGAGATTCACGTCGTCGGCGGGCTGCACCATCAGAAGCCGTTTGAATGGTACGTCGACGTCGTGCGAGTGATTCACGAAACATGCCCGGAACTGCACATCAAGGCGTGGACTGGCGTTGAGATCAACTGGTTCAGCCACCTCACGAAGAAACCGTATAAGTGGTGCCTTGAGCAGCTCATCGAGGCCGGATTAGGCAGCATGCCGGGCGGCGGTGCTGAGATCTTCGACGAGGAAGTTCGGTCGCAAATCTGTGAGCACAAAGCGGATTCTCAGTCATGGATCGATATTCACAGAGACGCTCATCAGTTGGGGCTGCGAACCAACGCGACGATGCTGTACGGGCACGTCGAAGAGGCGAAACACCGCATCGATCATCTGTGCAAACTCCGCGAATTACAGGATGAAACGGGCGGTTTTCAGACGTTTATCCCACTCGCGTTCCATCCGGATAACACGGGGTTGGACCACATTCCCAAGCCAGGCGGGCTGCAGGATTTGAAGACGATCGCGATCTCAAGGCTGATGCTCGACAACTTCGACCATATCAAGGCCTACTGGATCATGCTGGGCGAGAAAATCGCTCAGACGGCACTCAGCTTCGGGGCGGACGATCTCGACGGAACCGTCGTTCATGAGTTGATTTATCACGACGCCGGGGCTGAGACTCCGGAAGGAATTACGGTCGAGCATTTGCACGGCTTGATCCGCGAAGCTGGTCGCGAGCCTGTCGAACGAGACACGCTCTATCGACGCGTCGTCCGGGACGGTGCAAAATGGCACGCCGAAGAACCGCTGTTGGCTGAAGCGGTAGCGACTGTTTGAAGTCGACGACGTTTCGCCTGCTAGCCGTTTTACCTGCCGAATCGTCGAGTTGGAGTCTTCGAACGTACTGTTTTGACCTGCGGATTGGACCTCGCGATGACCAGCTCAGCACTCGACGAGAAACGCGACCGACTGCTGCAGATTCTGCGTGAGTACGAGTCGGTTGTTGTTGCTTTCTCGGCCGGAGTGGACAGTACGGTCGTCGCGAAAGCGGCAGCCCTTGCTTGCGGTGACAAGGCGGTCGCGGCGACGGCTCTCAGTGCGAGTCTTGCGTCGGGTGAACTTGATCAGGCTCGCGAACTGGCTGAATTGATAGGAATTCGGCACGAAGTCGTGGAAACCGACGAGTTCAGCAATCCTGAGTACCTGGCCAATCCAGGAAATCGCTGCTACTTCTGCAAGACCGAATTGTACGGCCATCTCGGGCCGCTCGCTGAACGGCTGGGGTTCAAGGTTGTCGTTAACGGGGCAAACCTTGACGATCAGGGTGACTATCGCCCCGGGATGGCAGCTGCAGCCGAGAATTCGGTCTTCAGTCCGCTGATCGATGCCGGGTTTTCGAAGGCGGACGTGCGTGAGTTGGCGAAATTCTGGGGGTTGCCCGTCTGGGATAAGCCAGCGACGCCGTGTCTGTCGAGCCGGATCGCGTACGGCGTCGAGGTGACTCCGGCCCGAGTTCGCATGATCGATTCGGCAGAGCGGTTCTTATCGCAACTCACGGGAGAAAAAGAGCTTCGAGTGCGTCTTGAGTATCAGGACCTTGCTCGGATCGAAGTGCCGGTTGAGTGTCTTGCCGCGATTGCCGCCCCCGCCACGTGTGAAGTGATCGTCGAAAAGCTGCAGAGTCTCGGGTTTCGCAGCGTCACGCTTGATCTTCAGGGCTTTCGTTCCGGGAGCATGAATTCTGTTCTCGGTGATGTTCAGCAACTGGTGTCGCTGAGCGACTTTTTACCGCCCGAGTAGTGTGTCGTCGTGCGGCGTCGACCCGAAATACCAACGAAATCGTGTCTAACGTTGCTGGCTTCTGTTGCCGATAAGGCTTACTTCAGACGGAGTCCGGACTTTCTGCATGGATCTCTTCCCGGTTCGTTGACACTCTGAGAATTCATCAATAGTATCCCCGCTTTCCCGCACAGGTTCGCGGGGCCGGACAGCGTCTAAAGGCAGTGTGTGATGACTCAGGAACGAATTCGAATCCGGATGGAAGCGTATGATCACGCTATTCTGGATCTGTCAGCAACCGACATTGTGAATACAGCAAAGCGTACTGGTGCTGATGTTCGCGGTCCTGTTCCGTTGCCGACTCGGTGTGAGCGTTACACGGTGCTGCGTAGTCCGCATATCGATAAGAAGTCTCGTGAGCAGTTTGAAATTCGAACTCACAAGAGGCTTATCGAAATATTGCAGCCGACTGGCAAGACGGTTGACGCTTTGAATAAGTTGTCATTGCCGGCTGGCGTTGATGTGAAGATTAAGGCAGGGGCTCGCTAGGTCTTTGCTTTTTGTTGTGCTCTGCAGGAAGCAGCACGGTCGATTGAGTTTCGGCTGGTGGGCACAGAACTTCTCTCAAGAGTCTTGAGGGATGAGGCTCCAGCTGAAGCTTGAAGCTTTGTTGGGGATGGCGATGTTGCCTTTGGGTGACCTCTCAGCAGGACGAGGATAGAGATGCATACCGCGATTCTTGCAACTAAAGTCGGCATGACTCAGGTCTATGACGACGACGGGAATGTTCAGCCTGTGACTGTGCTCGAAGTTGGGCCGTGCAAGGTTGAGCTTCTTCGGACGCAGGAACGTGAAGGTTATAGTGCTCTGCAGATGTCTCTCGAGCGAAAAGGTAAGACTGTCGCTCGGCGTGAGTCACGCATTGAGCCGGAAGCTCGTCAGTACGAGATTGGCGAACAGCTTGACGCGCCATTTATTCAGATTGGCGGCAAAGTTGACATTGTCGGGACCAGTAAGGGTCGTGGCTTTTCAGGTGTCATGAAGCGTCACAACTTTGCTGGTCAGCGAGCGTCGCACGGTGTTAAGAAATGTCACCGTCATGCCGGGTCAACCGGGATGAGTGCTGACCCTGCTCGCGTGATTAAGGGTACGAAGATGGCTGGGCAGTTCGGCGGCACGAAGTCGACTGTTCGTAATCTGTGTGTGGTTCGGTACGACGCTGAACGCGGCATTCTGGCTGTTAAGGGTGCAGTGCCCGGGCCGAATGGTGGGCTGGTTACTGTGCGGCAGCAGGTTGAAGCGTAGGTTTGTGCGGCGGCGGAAGTTGATTACTAAAACAACTAGCAGGATTCTGGGGCGGCCAGATGGCTCGGGTTTCTAAACTTAATTCTGATCTTACTGCGGTGGGTGAAGTCGAAATCGACGAAGCTCAGTTTGCGGCTAAGGTGACGAAGCAGCTCATTCACGATGTTTGTGTGATGTATCATGCGAACAGGCGTGTGGGTTCTGTGCGGACGAAGTCTCGTGCTGAGGTGCGTGGCACGCGGGCGAAGATGTATCGGCAGAAGGGGACTGGTCGAGCTCGTGCTGGGCACAAGCAGTCTCCGATTCGTCGAGGTGGCGGTCATGCGTTTGCGAAGCGTCCTAAGGATTGGTCCTACGCTCTGCCTCGTAAGGCTTTGCGTGCGGCGACCCGGATGGCGCTTCGGCTGAAGGCTGAAGCTGGTGAGCTGAGTATTGTCGATTCAGTTGATCTGCCGGAAGCTCGTACGAAGTATGTCGCCGCTGCGTTGAAGAATGGTGGTTATCAGGGTCAGAGTTGTCTCTTCGTGACAGAAGGGGTTGACGCTGGTCTGGTTCGGGCTGCTCGTAATATTCCGAAAGTTTCGGTGCTGCCGCGGGCTGACTTGAATGCGGATGTAGTGATGAGACATCGGAATATTCTGGTGTTGAGTGAGGCGATGGCGGCGATTTCTGGTGGTGATGCGTAGTGTTTGTGGTGCTGTCGGTTGGTAGTTTGCTTAGCGTAGGTTGGGTTTAGCATGTCGGAGCAGGGAGTAAGAGCTGAGCATATCCTCAAGGGGGTAATGCTGACTGAAAAGACCGCATTCCAGGCGGAGAATCAGAACGTGTATTCGTTCGATGTTCCGCTTGAGGCGAACAAAATACAAATTCGAAAAGCAGTTGAATCGGCTTTTGACGTGCGAGTGCTGTCTGTTAATACGATCACTCGGCTTGGGCGACCGAAGCGACATCGTCAGCATTTCAGTCAAGGGCAGACTAAGAAACGAGCCTTGGTGAAATTGCACGCCGAAGATCGTATTTCACTGTACTAAATCGAAAGCTTGCGGAGATACGTTGTGGGAATTCGCAAATACAAGCCAACCAGTGCTGGGCGACGTCATGCGTCGGTAAGTACGTTCGAAGAGTTGACCTTCAAGGGGAATAGTCCTGAGAAGAGTCTGCTTCGGCGTGCGGCCAAGCATGGTGGGCGAAATCACCAGGGTAAAATTACTGCTCATCACCGTGGTGGTGGGCATAAGCGGATGTATCGAATTGTCGATTTCAAACGCCGAGTGGATGGTGTTGCCGGACTTGTGAAGTCTATTGAGTACGATCCCAATCGCTCTTCAAATATTGCCCTTATTAACTACGAAGACGGACAGAAGTCTTACATTATCGCTCCTGCTGGATTGGTGGCTGGTGATAAGGTTTTCAGCGGTGACTTGGGTGTCGAGCCAAAGGTTGGTAATTCGATGCCGCTGTCGCAGGTTCCGTTGGGTTCGGTGATTCATAATATCGAGCTTCAGCCAGGCCGTGGCGGGCAGTTGTGTCGAAGTGCTGGCGCAAGTGCAGTGATGAATGCTCGTGAAGGAAGCTGGGCTCAGGTTACTTTGCCATCCGGTGAGGTCCGTCGGATTCCTGCCAGTTGTCGGGCTACGATGGGCGAAGTTGGCAATTCCGATCACCAGAATGTCGTGCTTGGTAAAGCCGGTCGACGTCGCTGGTTGGGCTGGAGACCGCATGTTCGCGGTGCGTGTATGAATCCTCATGACCATCCGCATGGTGGTGGTGAAGGTCGCTCGAAGGGCGGACGTCATCCGTGCAGTCCAACCGGGAAGCCCTCAAAGGGTGGGGCGACTCGTAACAGGAAGAAGTCTTCAAGCAAGGCGATTCTCCGTCGACGAAAGTCGCGTCGAAATGGTCAGCTTAAGTAATAGATACAGTTTGATTTGTTTGTTCTGTTGAGCTTGATGGCTCGGTTGTGAAGAGATTGAGGAAGGCTAGATGTCAAGGTCACTCAAAAAAGGCCCACACGTCGACGAGAAGCTTCTGCAGAAGATCGATCGTATGGGGCCGACTAAGCAGCCGATTAAAACCTGGGCTCGCAGTTCAACGATCGCACCGGAGTTTATCGGTCACACGTTTCTGGTGCATAACGGCAAAATTTTTCTGAATGTCTATGTGACTGAGGAGATGGTTGGTCACAAGTTGGGCGAATTTTCTCCGACTCGGACGTTTCGTGGACACGGTGCCCGAGGTAAACGCTAGTCGTTACTCGCAACGTGGTTTGCTCTTGAGGTCTAATTATGGCGCTTGTGAAAAGCGAACATCGATACGCACGAATCGCTTCAACGAAAGTGAATCGGATTCTTCCGATCGTTCGTGGGCGTGAAGTCGGAGACAGTCTTGATCTGTTGAAGACTTTTCCGAATCTGGCTGCACGATTGCTGGAAGCTGTCATTCAGACGGCGGCTGCTAACGCGGCGGAAGCAGGGGTTCGTAACGTAGAGAAGCTGAAAATCGCGGAAGCGGTGGCTAATTGTGGCCCTATGTACAAACGGATTCGTCCGGGTGCTCGTGGTATGGCTCATGTTGAAAAACATCGGACATCGCATATTCGCGTCAAGATTGACGTTCCAGAGCTGTAGGCCGTTGTGGCCTTTGCTGCTCAGGCAATGAGAAGTAATTCGGGGTATCGGAATGGGACAGAAGGTAAGGCCAACTGGTTTTCGCGTTGGGATTACAGAGCCATGGCGCAGCCGTTGGTACGCTCCCAAAAAGTACTATGGAGAGCTGCTGGTCGAAGATCAGAAGATTCGCGAGTTCATTCGCAAGAAATATCAGTTTGCTGGTGTTTCGAGAGTTGAAATTGAGCGGACACGTGACCAGGTTGTCGTTCATCTTCACACCTCACGACCGGGAATTATCATCGGTCGGAAGGGGCAGGAAGTTGATCGACTGAAGGCAGAACTCGAAGCTCTGACTGGTCGTCATCTCGACCTGAAGATTGTCGAAGTTAATCATCCGAACAGAAACGCGTCGCTCGTTGCTCAGGATATTGCTCAGCAGCTGTCAAAACGTGGTTCGTTCCGTCGGACGATCAAGCGAGCGCTTGAGCAGGTGATGGAGTCGGGTGCAAAAGGGATCAAGGTGCAACTGTCGGGACGTCTCGGCGGTGCAGAAATGTCACGGTGTGAAAAAGCAAGCAGGGGTTCAGTCCCTCTTTCAACACTGAGAAGGCACATCGACTACGGTCTCGTTGAGGCCAACACAAAGATGGGCGTCATCGGCGTTAAAGTTTGGATTGATCTCGGCGACTATAGTGAGGAGCTGTCTGATGGCCCTGATGCCAAAACGGGTAAAGCATCGCAAAAGCCAAAGAGGTCGTATAAAAGGTAATGCGACTCGAGGCCACAGGGTCTCGTTTGGCGATTTCGGTCTGCAGGCTACTCAGCCGGGACATGTCAGCGCTCAAACGATTGAGGCCTGTCGAATTGCGATCATGCAGTACATTCGCGGCGAAGGAAAACTCTATATTCGAGTGTTCCCTCACCGCTCTGTGACGTCCCGCCCGCTCGAGACTCGAATGGGTAAAGGTAAAGGTGACCCGGATCACTGGGTTGCTGTTGTTAAGCCTGGGACGGTGATGTTTGAAGTTGGTGGCGTGTCGCTGGACGCCGCGAAGGAGTGCTTTGCACGTGTGGCTTACAAGCTGCCCGTCCGGGTGCGGTTAGTTGGTCGACAGCTTGGAGCAGGATCCTAGGTCTGGCTATGGCGAATACGAAACAACTTAGAGAAATGACAACCGAGCAGTTGCAGCACGAGCTGACTGAGGCGAGGAAGGAATTCCTCGACCGGTCGGTGAGGTCGTCAGCGGCTCAGGATGAAACGGGACCAAGTCGCATGCAATTGCGGCGGGGTGTCGCGAAGATTCTTACGATTCTGCGTGAGCGTGAAATCGAAGCCTGAAAAGGGTGGAACGTTGAAACAGAGACTGATTGGTATTGTTACCAGCACAAAGTCGTCCAAGACGCTTCGCGTAGAGGTGCCGCGCAAGGTTCGGCACCCTCTCTATGGGAAGATCGTCAGGCAGAGGACCGTTTGTCACGCTCATGACGAGAACGAAGAAGCTCAGGTCGATGACCGGGTTGAAATCGTTGAGAGCAAACCACATTCCCGACTGAAGCGTTGGGAGTTGGTCAAGGTTCTTTCTCGGCATTGATTGCTTGACTGCGTCGGCTCTGTTGAGTTGGCGGTTCGAATATTGAGTAGGGAATGTTGCGATGATCCAGATGCAGACGGTGCTGGATGTAGCTGATAATAGCGGTGCGAAAGTCGTTCGGTGCATCAAGGTTCTTGGTGGTACTGGCAAGCGGTTTGCTGGACTGGGCGAAGTTGTCGTCCTGAGTGTTCAGAAAACTGTCGCCGGTGGTGCAATCAAGAAAGGACAGGTTGTCCGTGGTGTTGTTGTTCGCTGTCGCAAAGCGACTCGGCGGCCTGATGGGTCGTACGTCAGATTTGATAAGAATGCAGTGGTACTTGTGGACACGGATGGAAGTCCTCGTGGAACACGAATCTTCGGTGCTGTCGCTCGCGAGTTGCGTGAGCGAAAGTTCATGAGAATTATCAGTCTGGCCAGTGAAGTAGTCTGATCTGAGAGCAGAGTTTTCAGCACGCGTTGACGCGTAAGGCAATCGGCAGATGGCACGAGTACAAGAACGGTTTCAAACCGAGATCATTCCAGCTCTTACCAAAGAGCTCGGACTTAAGAATCAACTCGCTGTTCCGCGAATTGAACGAGTCGTGGTCAGTATGGGTATTTCGAATTCCCATACAGATCGAAAGCGACTTGAGCAGTCGGCGCAACAGTTGGGAATTATTACTGGCCAGAAGGCAAAGCTTACACGGGCTCGCCGTTCTATCGCGAATTTCAAACTTCGCGAAGGGATGGAGATTGGTTGCTGTGTGACTCTGCGGCGAGCAAGGATGTGGGAATTTATTGATCGTCTGATTTCGATCGCGTTGCCGCGAGTTCGTGACTTTCGTGGTCTCAACGATAAAGCGTTCGATGGGCGCGGCAATTTCAGTATGGGTTTGACGGAACAACTCGTATTTCCAGAAATTAACGCCGATAAAGCGACGTTCGTTCAAGGGATGAACATCACGGTAGTTACTTCTGCAAAAACAAACGATGAAGGACGTGCACTTCTGAAAGCGATTGGATTTCCTTTCCAGAAGCCTGAAGTCACGAACTGAACGGATAGCCGACTGCTGTCGGCAAGTGAGCCATTGGGAGTTTTTTAAAGTGGCAAGTAAGTCAAAAATCGCGAAGTCCAAGAGGACGCCAAAGTTCAGCAGTCGTATCGAACGCCGCTGTCAATTGTGTGGTCGGCCTCGAGCGGTCTATCGAAAATTTCATGTATGCCGAATCTGTTTCCGAAACCTGTGCCTTGATGGCGTGGTTCCGGGTGCACGAAAAGCTAGTTGGTAATGGGGTTCGGAGAATAAAATGCACAGCGATCCTATTGCCGACATGCTGACTCGAATCAGAAATGCCGTTGCGATTGAGCGGCCATTTGTCGATATGCCGTTTTCGAAGTTGAAACAAAGTGTTGCGGAAGTTCTGCAACGAGAAGGATTCGTGTGGGATGCGGAAGTGATTGATGGTGAGCCGTTCCGTACGCTCCGAGTAAACCTCAAGTACGGACCCAACGGTGAGATGGTTATCAATCACATCCAACGTGTAAGTCGTCCGGGACGTCGCATTTATGCGGCGGCATCTGAGATGAACCGCGTCCGACACGGCACTGGTATAACGGTAGTGACGACGCCGCAGGGTGTTTTAAGTAATCGTGAAGCACGAAAAGGCCACGTCGGCGGAGAAGTGCTCGCGGAAGTCTGGTAAGTCCAAGCGTCGAATTCGTGCCAAGCACGTACTGAGCCTGTATCGAGAGTTGATATGTCACGTATCGGAAAAAAACCGATTGAGATTCCTGGCGGCGTCGACGTCACAGTCAGTGGCCGGGATGTTAACGTCAAAGGTCCCAATGGTGCGTTGCAGTGGCAGTTTCCGGAAGGAGTTAGCGTCGCTGTTGACAGTGAAGCTAAGCAAGTCTCGGTTAATCGAGATGCGGACACCGGGCAGTCGCGAGCATTTCACGGACTCACGCGGGCTCTGATCAACAACATGGTAGTTGGCGTGGTCACTCATTTCGAAAAGCGGCTTGAAATTCAGGGCGTTGGCTATCAGGCAACGCTGAACAATGGCGAGTTGTCGTTGCAGGTCGGATTCTCGCACTCGGTTGATCTGAAAGTGCCATCCGACGTCGAGTGCTCACTTGTTAGTCCGACGCTGATTGTCGTCAAGGGTTGTGACAAGCATTCGGTCGGGCAATTTGCGGCAAATATTCGAGCGGTGCGACCACCCGAACCCTACAAGGGCAAAGGGATTCGTTACCAGGGTGAGCACGTGCGACGTAAAGCAGGCAAGGCGTTTGGCTCAAAATAGTGCTTAACACCTGTCTGGAATACGATGGTGACGAGCAAGTTAACAATGCGGTGCGGAGGCGGCGGTAATGGTAAGCAATATCAAACGTCAGCAGTTGCGGAGAAAGCGACGTGTTCATCGAGTTAGAAACTCGATTCGCCGTTGTTCGACTCGACAGTACCGACTGTCCGTTTTTCGCAGCAATAGTAACATTTACGCGCAATTGATCGATGACACTCATGGCGTCACCGTTTGTTGTGTCAATACTCTTCAAAGCGATACGAGTTCTGCAAATGGTGGCAGCGTTGCTGCTGCGACGGATGTTGGAACGCGAATCGGAGAGTTGGCTGCGGGTTTGAACATTAATGAAGCGGCACTGGATCGCGGGCCATATCGGTATCACGGTCGGATTGCGGCGCTGGCTGATGCAGCTCGGGCTGCCGGCCTTAATCTTTAATTAGCGGAGCTGCGGATTCCAACCGTGGTTAGCTGTTTGCGAGTTTGGAGACGATGATGGCTGAAGTAGCAAATCGACAGGAATCTGCAGAGCATGTGATTCAGATTCGCCGTTGCGCCTGTGTGGTCAAGGGTGGTCGTCGATTCAGCTTCTCGGCACTTGTCGTCGTTGGCGATCGAAATGGCCGAGTTGGCTGGGGATACGGTAAGGCTCCGGAAGTTCCACAGGCTGTCGAGAAAGCTGTCAAGCAGGCTGAAAGAAAACTGGAGTCGGTTTCTCTGAAAGAGATCGAACCCGGCGTGACGGTTCCGCACGAAATTGTCGGCCGATACGGAGCTGCTCGTGTGCTGTTGATCCCTGCTCGGCCGGGAACGGGTGTTATCGCCGGTGGTTGTGTACGCTCCGTTCTGGATGCAGTTGGAATCAGCGACATTCTTACCAAGAGTCAAGGGTCGAATAACCCATTGAATCTGGTGAAGGCGACATTGAATGGTCTTAACCAACTTCAGACTCTAGAGGACGTTCAACGTCTTCGTGGTGTGAAACTCTAAGTTAAATGACTTGATGATGGCAGGATTTGATGCCATCAGGAGAAATCCATGGTCAGTCTTTCTGACATCAATCACGATATTGTTCGACACAAACGTAAGCGACGTGTCGGTCGCGGAAATGGTAGCGGCTACGGCAAAACAGCGTCTCGCGGAGAGAACGGTGCCGGCAGTCGTTCTGGTAACCGACGTCGTCGCGGTTACGAAGGCGGCCAGATGCCGCTGTTCCGGCGTGTCGCCAAACGCGGGTTTTCAAATGCAGCATTTGCCAGCGAGATCGTCGTAATTAACGTCGATCAGTTGGAGAAGCGGTTTGAGGACGGACAGGATGTGAGTCTTGTCGATCTGAAGAAGTCGTTCTCACTGTCACGAAAAGTGGAAGTCAAAATTCTTGGTCGAGGCGAACTGACGCGGAAGCTCAATGTGAGTGCAAACGCGTTCTCGGCATCGGCTGAGTCAGCGATCACTGCCGCTGGCGGTTCTGTGGTTCGCGTTTGACGTTCGATAGGAACTTGACTGATGGTCGAGAAGTTCTTGCTGCTATTTAAGATTCCGGAACTTCGTCGGAAGCTTCTGCTGACGGTTATCCTGCTTGCCGTTTATCGGATGGGTTTCTGGATTCCGCTGCCATTTGTTGATCAGGCAGCGATGCAGGAAAGTCTCCAGAAAATGCAGGAAGGGGGCGACTCTGGCTTCGGTCAGGTCATGCAGATCGTCGCACTCTTTTCGGCGTCGAAGATTGGCAATGCGACGATCTTCGGTCTTGGCATTATGCCATATATTTCTGCGTCGATTATCTTTCAGTTGTTAGGTCAGGTTTATCCACCCCTTGAAGCCTTGCAGAAGGAAGGCGAGTCGGGCAGAAAGAAAATAAACGAATACACTCGCTACGCGACTGTTGTGATATGTCTCGGCCAGAGTTTCTTCTGGATCAAGGCACTGTCGAGTGGCGGTCTACTTGGTGCCAATGTGATCCTCGATTCATGGGACCACTGGTACTGGCATTTGATCGGCGCGTTATGGATGACGACTGGAACCGTCGTGCTCATGTGGATCGGCGAGCAGATCGATGCCTACGGACTTGGTAACGGCATTAGTTTGTTGATCATGGCGGGGATCGTGGCTCAAATGCCTGCGGGTGGCGCCATGCTCTTTGAGCCAGCATTGCGAAACGGAGTGCGCATTGGTACTGACACAGGGATCGAACGATTCCTGATGCTCGGGGCCGTCTTTGTTGGTGTTGTTGTTTGGGTGGTGTTGATCACTCAGGGGCAACGAAGAATACCGATTCAAAGTGCGAAACACGTACGAGGGCGACGTCAGGTCGGTGGTCAGAGGCAGTTTTTGCCGCTGCGCCTGAATCAAGCTGGCGTGATGCCAATTATCTTTGCATCGAGCTTGCTGATGTTTCCGTACATGGTTTTCAACTGGCTGGCACAAGGGCCTTTTTCGGATAGTCGGTTGATGACCATTCTTGCTCAGGCGTTTGGTGGCGGGCGAGGTTATATTTACTCGATGTGTTACATCGGGTTGATTTACTTTTTCTGCTACTTCTGGACGGCGATCACCTTCAATCCAAGAGAGATCGCTGCCAATTTGAAAGATCACGGAAGCTTCATTCCTGGTTATCGCCCAGGAGCGAGGACCTCCAACTACCTTGAAGCCGTGATGGTTCGGATCACGTATGTCGGAGCGGCGTTTTTGTCGCTGATCGCTGTGATTCCAACGTTGATCGCGAGTTCGATGGGGATTGATCCATTGATTGCGAGTTTCTACGGCGGCACGGGGCTCCTGATTGTTGTGTCTGTTGCTCTCGATCTGGTTCAGAAGATCGACAGTCACCTCATCACACGAAACTACTCCGGACTCCTTGAGTCGGATAATTGATTGAATTTTCAGTAGGATTGAGTAATGAAGGTCCGGTCCAGTATCAAACGAATATGCGAACAATGTAAGATTGTTCGCCGCCGCGGCAAGGTGTATGTGATTTGTCCGGCCAATCCAAAGCACAAGCAGAGGCAGGGATAGGACAATGCCACGTATTCTCGGTGTAGACGTTCCGAACGATAAATCGACTTATGTCGCGCTCACTTACCTCTACGGTGTTGGGACGGCGTCAGCAATCGAGCTTTGCTTCACGCTGGGTGTTGATCCGCAGGCTAAGGCTTCGACCTTGACCGAAGACGACATTGCTCGAATCAACACTCATCTCGACAAAGAGTTGACCGTTGAAGGTGCCCTTCGTCGGAAGGTTCAGCAGGATATCTCTCGTT